>JAEEGL015890517.1_pt1 | contig 59270 bp, 38 predicted proteins | sample 9134231 | NCBI WGS metagenome assembly JAEEGL01 (sample SAMN16246548, study PRJNA631951) | gut metagenome | biome: gut microbiome; feature: rumen; material: fiber-attached | host: Bos | place: Iran: Karaj | collected 2018-10
AAGGGTCTCAACATCGTCGGTGTGCCCAAGACCATCGACAACGACCTGTCGATGACCGACTACACCTGCGGCTTCCAGACGGCAGTGCAGATATGCACCGACGCCATCGACAAGCTGGTGACCACGGCGGCCTCGCACAACCGCGTGTTCATACTCGAGGTTATGGGCCGCGACGCAGGCTGGATAGCCCTGCACAGCGCCATCGCCGGCGGCGCCGACGTGTGCCTTATACCCGAGATACCGTACGACATAGAAAAAGTCAAAGCCAAGATAGAGCAGCGCTACAACAAGCGTCGCGGCTACTGCATAATCGTCGTTGCCGAGGGCGCCATGCCCAAGGGCGGCACGGTGACCGGCAGCGTCAGCGGCGAAGTGGGCTACCAGCATATCAAGCTGGGCGGGGTAGGGGAGCAGTTGGCGGCCGACCTCAAGGCCGCCGGTGTCGAACACGACATCCGCTACACCATCCTCGGCCATCTGCAGCGCGGCGGCACCCCCATCGCCTTCGACCGCGTGTTGGCCACCGAGTTCGGCGTGCGTGCCATGGAGTTCGTCATGGAAGGCCGCTTCGGCCAGATGGTGGCCTACCACCACCCCGACGTGGTGGGCATACCGCTCGAGGAGGCTGTGCGTGAGCAGAATCTCGTGGCTCCCGACAGCCGCCTGGTGCACACTGCCAAAGGCGTCGGTATCGAGTTCGGCGACTGACCCGCTGCCCGCTGCCGACAATCTGCTAACCGTTTAAAACAAGCAATATGCAAGGCAATTTCACATATCACAATCCCACGAAACTCTATTTTGGAGAGGAATCGATGAAGTATCTGGCCGCCGAGTTGAAGAGCTGCGGCCCTGTAGTGATGCTCAGCTATGGCGGCGGAAGCATCAAGCGCAACGGCATCTACGACGCTGTGGTCGCCGCCCTGAAAGAGGCTGGCAAGACGGTTGTTGAGGATCCCGGCGTGATGCCCAACCCCACCTACGAGAAGGTGATGGAGGGGTGTGCATGTGTGCGTGACAACAAGGTCGACTTGATATTGGCCGTAGGCGGCGGTTCCACAATCGATTACGCCAAGGCGGTAAGCGCCAGCGCCTACTGTGAGGAGGATGCGTGGGAGAAATACTGGGTCAAGCAGGGGTGGCCCTCGTGCAAGACGGTCCCCGTGGCCGCAGTGCTCACCATGGTGGGTACCGGCAGCGAGATGAACGGCGGCAGCGTCATCACCAACCGCAAGGCGGGCTTCAAGCTGGGCAAGGTGTTCGGTCCCGACCTCTATCCCCGGTTCACCATCCTCAACCCGCGCTTCACCATGACGGTGCCGCAGTACCAGATGGTGGCCGGATTCTTCGACATCATGAGCCACCTTATGGAGCAGTACTTCGCCGGCAAGGCCGACTGCACCACCGATTATATTATAGAGGGTCTGATGCGCTCGCTGGTCCACAGCAGCCGTATCGCCGCCAAGAATCCGCAGGACTACGAGGCCCGTGCCAATATTATGTGGACTGCCACCTGGGCGCTTAACACGCTGCTGAAATGCGGCAAGGGCGGCGACTGGGAGGTGCACCAGATAGGTCACGCCATAGGCCTTGTCACCGACGCCACGCACGGCATGACGCTGGCCTGCGTAAGCCTGCCGTATTACCGTCATGTGATGCACGACGGCCTGCACCAGTTTGTGCGCTTTGCACAGAATGTGTGGAATGTACGTCCCGAAGGCAAGACCGACGAGCAGGTGGCCGAGGAAGGCTTGGCCTGTCTTGAGGCTTGGATGAGAGAGATAGGTGTGGTGATGCACTCGGGCGAGCTGGGTGTCAATGAAGGTAACCTTGGCGCCGTGGTGGATGCAGTCCGCATACTGCCTGTCGGCTACCGTACCCTCACCCGCGAAGAAGTGACAGAGATACTGCGAGAGAGCATGTGATAGGTTGCCGGTGTAAAAAAGATTTTGCGGTAATCTAAAATAGTTGTATATTTGCAATCGGCAAGTATTGGACAATATGCTATGCAAGTGGTGTATTGTCAGTACCTTGTAGGCTTGTTTTGTATATAAAAACTATAAATAATGGAACCTAAAAAGATAAAATCAGCCCTCGTGTCGGTCTTTTACAAAGACGGGCTTGAGGACATCGTTAGAGAACTCGACAAACAGGGAGTGACCATCTACTCGACGGGTGGCACCTACAAGTTTATCCACGACCTCGGCATCGAACCCGTCGCCGTGGAGAGCCTCACCGGCTATCCCAGCATTCTCGGTGGACGAGTGAAGACCCTGCATCCCAAGGTGTTCGGCGGCATCCTTTCGCGTCGCGACATGTACAGCGACGGCGAGCAGCTGGCCGAATATGAGATTCCCGAGATAGACCTCGTAATTGTGGACCTCTATCCTTTCGAGCAGACCGTGGCCAGCGGTGCCGCAGAGCAGGACATAATCGAGAAGATAGATATCGGCGGCATCAGCCTTATCCGCGCCGCCGCCAAGAACTTCAACGACGTGGTCATAGTGCCCGCCGTCGACCACTACCAGGAGTTCCTGCAGATATACCGCGAGCAGGACGGCTGCACCACCCTCGAGCAGCGTCATCGTTTTGCCGCCTATGCCTTCAACGTCAGCAGCCACTATGACACCGCCATCTTCAACCATTTCAACGAGACCGAGCAGCTGCCCGTTTTCAAGCAGAGCTGCAAGCACGGCGAGGTGCTTCGCTATGGCGAGAATCCCCACCAGAAGGGTGTCTTCTACGGCGACCTGGAGGGTTGCTTCGACAAACTCAACGGCAAAGAGATAAGCTACAACAACCTTGGCGACATCGACGCCGCCTGCGCCCTCATCGACGACTTTGAAGGACAGACCGCCTTCGCCATCCTCAAGCATAACAACGCCTGCGGCATGGCCGTGCGTCCCACCTTGCTCGAGGCTTGGAACGACGCTCTTGCAGGCGATCCCGTCAGCGCTTTCGGCGGTGTGCTCATCTGTAACCAGAAGGTCACCAAAGAGGTTGCCGACGAGATGCATAAGATTTTCTTCGAGGTCTGCATAGCCCCTGACTACGACGATGACGCCCTGGCGGTGCTTCGCGGCAAGAAGAACCGCATCATCCTGCGCCGCAAAGGCTTCAAGATGGCCGACCCGATGTTCCGCTCGGTGCTGAACGGTGTGTTGGTGCAGGACCGCGACACAGTGGTGCCCACCGCCAAGGAGATGCAGAAGAGCGTCACCAGCACCAAGATTACCAAGCAGCAGGCCGAGGATTTGGCTTTCGCCACCATCCTTGTGAAGCATACTAAGAGCAACGCCATTGTGCTGGCCAAAGGCAAGCAGCTGCTGGCCAGTGGCACGGGTCAGACCAGCCGTGTCGACGCCCTGCGCCAGGCAATAGCCAAGGCCAAGTCGTTCAACTTCGACCTGAAGGGTGCCGTCATGGCCAGCGACGCCTTCTTCCCCTTCCCCGACTGCGTGGAGATTGCCCACGAGGCCGGTATCGTCGCCGTGGCACACCCCGGCGGCAGCATCCACGACCAGGACAGCATCGACTTCTGCGAGCAGCACAAGATGGGTATGGCAATAACCGGAAAACGTCATTTCAAACATTAATTAGTACAGATGGGACTTTTATCATTCTTCAACCGCGAGGTTGCAATGGACCTTGGTACGGCCAACTCCATTGTGATATATAACGACCAGGTGGTCATCGACGAGCCGTCGATAGTGGCCTACGACCGCAACAACAACAAGATTATAGCCGTCGGCAAGCGCGCCCAGCTTATGGACGGCAAGACCGACCGCAATGTGGAGACGATACGTCCGCTGCGCGGCGGTGTCATTGCCGACTTTGAGATGGCCCAGCACCTTATCCGCGAGCTTATCGGCATGACCAACGTGAACCGTTCGTTCCTGCCGCCGTCGCTGCGCATGGTCATCTGCATACCCAGCGGCATCACCAACGTGGAGGAACGTGCTGTGCGCGAGAGTGCAGAGCAGGCAGGTGCCAAGGAGATACGCATGATACATGAGCCTATGGCCGCCGCCATCGGTATAGGCATCGATGTGTTGCAGCCCGAGGGGCACATGGTGGTCGACATCGGAGGCGGTACCGCCGAAATCGCCGTCATCTCGCTGGGCGGCATCGTCTGCAACAACTCGATACGTGTGGCTGGCGACGTCTTCAACGAGAACGTGGTTGACTATATGAAGAAGCAGCACAATATGATTATCGGTGTGCGTACCGCCGAGCAGGTGAAGATAGCCGTCGGTGCTGCAGTGAGCGAGTTGGCCGATCCCCCCGAGGACTATCGCACCACCGGCCGTGACCTGCTCACCGGTCTGCCCAAGGAAATCTCGGTCAACTACAAGGAGATTGAGCATGCCCTCGACAAGAGTATTGCCAGCATAGAGCAGGCTATCCTCGACACACTTGCTGCCACGCCGCCCGAACTGGCTGCCGATATCTACAAGACCGGTATCTACCTGGCCGGCGGCGGCGCTCTGCTGCGCGGTCTCGACCAACGTATCAGCAGCAAGACCAAGCTGCCCGTCCACATCGCCGACGACCCCCTGCGTGCCGTGGCCCGTGGCACCGGCATTGCACTGAAGAACTTCAACAAGTTCTCGTTCCTTATCAGATAGGGAGTGCTGGACAAAAGATAAGGGGCCCGCGCCGAAGGCGCGGGCCCCTATTGTTTTTACCGCTGTCGGGTCAGAGGCTGGTTGCTATCTTGAGCAGTATCTTGTTCATTTTATCGGTCACGGCTTTGGATGTGCCGTCATGACCATTGGATATGATAGAGAAGGCGTAGGTCTCGCCTGAGGCAGTGGTGATGTAGCCGGCATAGGATTTCACCTCGTCCATGGTGCCGGTTTTTACTCTGACTGAGATGTTTTTGGGCAGCGATGGAAGCATATTCCTGGCGGTTCCGCTTTCGCCGACATGGGGCAGTGTGTGCTTGAACTCGTTGTAGAAGCTGTCGTGGCTGACTGCTGTTAGGAATCGGCAGATGAAGTCGGCCGTGACGTGGTTCTGGCGTGATAGGCCGCTGCCGTCCACTATGCGAATGCCGTCGGTATTGAGGTTGTGCTCTTTGAAGTAGTCCATGACGGCGCGGCTGCCGTTCTCAAAGGTGCCGCTGCCGTATCGCTTGTGACCGAGGTATTTGAAGATGCTTTCGGCGTATATGTTGTTTGACGTGAGGTTGGTGTATTGGGCTATGGTGTAGTAGGGACTGCTGTAGTAGTCAAGCACAGGGCGCAGGCTGTCGGGAGTGGAAAGCACCTGCATCGAGCCGGCAGAGATGCTGATGCCTTGTGTGCGGAGGTAGCTGGCAAAGAGGTCGGCACATGTCTTGGCGGGGTTGGGCAGGGCGCCACGGACGGCGAAGTCGTTCTTTCCGAGGGGCACAGTGCCGCGGTAAAGGCGTTCTTTCCCGTGCGGAGAGCCGTAGATGGTCACATGGTCGCCGGAGTTTTCGGGACCTGTGGTCACTTCGCAGAGGTTGAGGATGTCTATGTTCTTAGGTTGTGTGCGAGCTACGGTGGCGGGGTGGCCGAGGCGTTTGCCAGGGTTGAAATAAACAAAGTACATATTCTCGTGGAAGTTGAGACCGGTGACACCGGCACCGTAGTAGTTGCCGACGTCGCCCCACTGCCAACTGTCGTGGAGTGGTTTGTCATCGAAGATGTTGGAGTTATAGCATACGCGACCGTCGACGCGGCGGATGCCTTTGCGTTTAATGGCCTGCATCCACCCGTGGAAGAGGGAGTCCGGTTGGGTCTGGCGATAGCGGTAGGAGCCGAGGAGTGGGTCGCCGCCACCTTCTATATATATGTTGCCGTGGAGCACCCCGTCGCGGTCGGTGGCACCGCGCACGGCGATGCGGGTTGTGAAACGGAAGTCGGTCCCGAGTTGCGCAAAGCCCGCACCGGTAGTGAATATCTTGTTGACCGAGGCGGGGACGAGCGAGTGTTTGGCGTTGTGGCTGTAGACCTCTTTGCCGGTGGCTACATTGTAAACGCATACGGCGAGGGTTCCGTGCTGCATACCTTGTTCTCTCTCTACCTGGGAGACGAGACGGTCGATGTCGTTGATGCGTTGGGCTTTGAGCGGATGGGGTGAAACGATAAATGACAAGGCGGCGATTACCGCTATGGCTGTTATTCTGTTCATTGTTGTAGGCTTTGGTTGATCGTATCTATTTGTTCGAGTAGGGCCTCGCGGCCATAGCCGGTGAGCGACGAGGTGAGTATCATGGGTGGCAGTTCGTCCCATAACTCCGCAAGGGCTTGCTTCATGAGTTTTATGTTGCCCATAACCTCGCGCTGCTTCTCTTTGTCGGTCTTGGTGAAGACGATGGTCAGAGGGATGCCGTTGGAGCCAAGGAAGTTGATGAACTCAAGGTCAATGCGTTGGGGAGGTATGCGGCTGTCTACGAGTACATAGGTGTTGACCAATTGCTCGCGGCGAAGGAAATATTCGCGGATCATGGTGCTGAAGTGCTCGCGTGTGGTCTTGCTGGTTCTGGCATAGCCGTAGCCTGGCAGGTCGACGAGATACCACTCGTTGTTGATGAGAAAGTGGTTGATGAGTTGTGTCTTGCCGGGACGGCCGCTGGTCTTGGCGAGGCCGCGGACTCCGGTGAGCATGTTTATGAGTGACGACTTGCCCACGTTGCTGCGCCCGATAAAGGCGTATTCGGGCTTCCCGTCGGCAGGACATTTGCTGTGACTGGGACTGCTTACGGCGAATGTGGCGGTCTTAATTGTCATTGGCGTTGTCGTTGTTTCGGCGGCGGTTGGCCTTTTTGATGTTCCGCATCTCGAGTTCGATGCTTTTGGCACGTTCGCGCAGGCGCTCTTTCTGCAATTGCAGCTCCTTCATGAGACTGAGCTCCTGCATCGTCTGCTCATCCTCGCTGTTTTTGCGTCGCCACCACGGCAGGCGTCGCATGTCGATATGGAAGAGCCGCTTGCGGTCGAAGACGGGGTTCTTCTCCTTGTAAGAGTCCATGTGACGCATACGCTTGTCGGCATTGATGTCACTTAGAGTGATGAGGATGCCGATGCCGTTGGTGCCGGGCAGGCCGTGGTCGGGGCAGGTGCCGAAGTAGCGCATGGTGCTGCTGAGGTTCATATAGGCGTTGACAAGCGACGGGACGGTGCATCCGCGGGCGCGGACGGCGTGGAGCAGTATCTGGTAGTCCTCCTTGTAGTTGCGACCCTTGAAGAGCGACACCAGCTTGTTGTAGTCCATCTCTATCTTTGTGGGGCTGTAGGGCCACATAAGGCCGTCGCGGTCGGGGAAGTATTTCTGGTAGAAGTAGAGTATCATGTCGCGGGCCTCGGTATCCATCGAGTCGTAGATGGTTATCTTGCCAAGGAAGTAGCGGGTCTCCGGTATCTCAAGTATCAGCACACCGAGACCGTCCCACAGGTTGTCGAGAGAGTAAAGCCCTTTGCCGAGGTTCAGGCTTGGCTGATAGGCGGGCTGCACAAAGGCGCGGCCAAGCTCTACTGTGTAGGGGAGGTAGTTGTCGAGAAAATCCTGGCTGAACTGGTAGTGCTCTGAGGTGGGGGTGACTATGGAACCGTCGGGGCGGTGCATCATGGTGCTGCCGTGTGCGAACCGGTATCCACCGACTATCTCTTCGTTCTCGGGGTCCCACACAAACAGCTGCTTGCAGCAGTAAGGGTAGGGCAGGGTGTCATATTCGTCGATGTCCACCTCCTTGCCAGTGCCGCCGCCGTCGGCGGCAAAGCTGAGCTCGCGCAGGCGCCCTATTTCTCGCATGATGTTTGGCGAGAGGTGGGCGGTGGTGACGTATATTTCCTTGTTGCCACGGTTCGACTTGCGCAGGAAGTGCTTCTGCTTCAGTTCCTTCTTTATGAGTTCCCTGTCTACGGGAGGTGCTATGTAGGAAAGGTCCATATATCTGTTTTTGTTATTGTTCCGACGGTTGGAAGGGGAATGTTTCGTTGGGGTTGTCTTTCAGTCTGTATACATGCTCTCTTACCAGGGCCGCCCACTCTTGCGGGGTGTGCCTGTTGTCGAAAGTCTGCCACGGTATGGGGCGGCCGAAAGTGATGGTGAAGGTCTTGCCACGTTGGGCATACATCTCGCCGGGTAGCAGCGCCATCTCGAAGTTGAACTTTATCCCCAATGCTTTGCGAAGGTTGGCTATGCGGTAGAAGCGCATGCGGTTGCGTGCGTCGGTGTAGACCGGCACCACGTCGCGGTGGTAGCGGACACACTTCTTTATAAAGGTGGCTTTCCACTCAAGGTCGCGTATCTCGCCTCTCTGCAGGCGCGAGCAGAGCCCTGCGGGGAAGTAGAGCAGCATCGTGTCGGCCGCAAAAGCCTCCTCGAGGCTGGCCAGCGCCTTGGTCTTGTTCACCTTGTCGATGGGGAAGAAGAGCTCTTTGAGGCCAGGCAGGTAGAGCAGGAAGTCGTTGACGGGAAACTTGATGTCCTTCCGCTTGCGTCCTACGGCACCCATCAGGGCCAGCCCGTCGGGGCCGCCGAGGGGGTGGTTGCCAACCACCATGGGGTAGCCCTCGCTCGGGATATTCTCTTCGCCGATGCTGCGCACGGTCACGCCAAGGTCCTGCTCGTCATGTCCTTCCAGGAATTTATATACGAAATCCAGACCGAAGTATTCGCGGTTAAGGTAGATGCCGCGGTTCAAATCGGGCACGTGCAGTATTCGCTCCACCAGTTTCACTGCCACTTTGGGCACCTTTACTCCTTTGGTGGCTATTATCTTCTCGATGTCGATATATTTTTCGCCTATGGCGGCTGCTCGTGGGTCCATGTTATATATATTTTGACGATACAACGAGAAATGTTTCGAAATATTGTGTGGCCAGTGATGTTTTTATATTTACGGTTGTAGACTCTGCTGCCAGGTGCAATAAAGTTGTGCCTGCCTCCCACCTGAGTCCGACCCAGGTCCGACTGTTGTCCGCTTTAGAACCGAACAACAAGCGGACAACAAGCGGGCATCTGTCGGCGCAGCCACCTCGCCACGACAATGGCATATCGTCCTGACGTCAGTGTCATACACAGTCTTCGCCTTGTGGTTAAATAGGAAATGCTACCCTAAGGTTGGCACTTGGAAAGAGAGCTCCAAATCATCGGTGCTCTCTTTCCAAGCGGTGTTGCATTTTTAAATGGAATTTTGGAATAGGTGCAGTGTGGTTATTCCCTCACCTCGCATCCTATGATTTCGATGCGGCGGGCCAGTGCAGCGGGCAATCCGTATACGGGGTCGGCGCTCTGGCTCTCGGTGGTGGGGGCCACGGCGCCGTGGGGTTGCTGGCGTATGAAGAGGCGCCCGTCGGCAAGGGCCTCTGCGAGCACTCCGCCTTTCCAGGTGCGCACCATGTTTATGAACGAGCCGATGCGGCGGCGCGAGAGTATCTGGTTATAATCCTCTTTGAATACCGCCGACGCATATCCGGCTATGGTGATGGTGATGTCCATGTCGGCGTCGAGCAGGCTCTCGATATAGGTGAAGAGCTGCTCCACGCGGCGGTAGTTGCCCTCCACGCAGGTGTCGAAGAAGACCTGCATGCGCAGCGAGTCTTCGGCCGACGACTGGTGGGCTATATAGTCGTTGCGCAGTTCCGAATAGTGCTGTTGGCATTTCGAGTAGCTTGTCTCCGTCACTGGCTGGCGGCTCATGGGGTCGGGTTCGTCGTTGTGGAAGTATAGGAACAGCGGGAACATGAATTTGCGCACCAGCTGCACCGTGGTGTCCACCTTGGGTGTGGTGTCTATCTGCGGCACGAACAGCAGGGCCGAGTCGATACCCCAGCGGTAGAGGTCGTTGCAGCATGCCGAGTCGTTCACAAAGTAGCTGTCCTTGCGGTTGGAGGCCAGGTAGCCTGCCGTGGGTATCCCTTCGGGAGAGTGGTCGGTGACGGTGAAATAGAGGTCGTTATGCTCGCTGTTCAGGCAGTTGCACACTGCTTCGGCCCGCTGCCATGTGTTGCGGCTGCCTACCGAGCAGTATATGTCGAAACCGCCTTTGCCGCCCATGCGGTCAGACGAGAAGTAGAGCACTCCCGTGGTCTGGTCGTAGAAGGGGGTATACTCGTCGTCGGGCGAGTTGACGTTTGGGCCAAGGTTGACGGGTTCGCCCGCCACGCCGTCGCTCACCAGCGAGTACCAGATGTCCATGCCGCCCACGCCTCCCGGCCGGTCGCTCACAAAGTAGAGCACGGCGGTGCCGTCGTCGAGGTGCTGCACCGACGGCTGGGTGGCGGTGTATTGCTTGTCGTTCACCTTGCCTTTGAGCCTCATCGGCTTCTCCCAGCCGCGGCGGCGCATCTTCTTCGCGAACCAAATGTCGCAGTGCAGGGTCTCCACGCTGCCGCGTGTGAAGTAGATATCCTGTGACACGGGGTCGAGACACAGGTTGCCCGTGTGGTCGCGTTTGTTGTTGAGCCCCCAGCGGTTCTCCCGTGGGCGCGACACCTTGCCGTTTTTGGCAATGCGGGCCTGCATCAGTTGCATGCGGGGCCTGTTCATGCCGAAGGCTCCGCCGTTGCCGGCCGGCGGCATGGAGGAGTAGCTCAGTATGGTGTCGCCAACCACTATTGCGCCGCTCTCGTTGCCCGGGGTGTTGAAAGGCTTCTCGAGGTGCACCACTTTGTATTGGGCCGCGAGCGAGGTGGGCAGTAGCAGCAGGACAAGGGCCAGGCCTGTTAGATATGCCAGTCGTGGAAGGTGTAGTATATGTCGTGCGTTTGACATTGTCTGCGGCTTTTAGAATATTGGGCAGGGCATGGCCGCCGTGCGACGGTCTTTCTTGGTTATCATATACACGATGCCGAGTTCGAAGGCACCGAGAGTGTGGCTCGCCTCGGCCAGGCGCGAGAGGTTGGCGTCGTAGCTCAGGGCGAAGGTCCATTCGTGCCACAGCACCGCCATATTCACCGCCATGGCATCGGCGTGGCGCCCCATGAGGCCGGCGCTGAGCACAAGGTATTCCGACGGACGCTCGTTGAGATACCAGCGTGCGTCGCAGCCGTACACCAGTTCGCTGTATGCGGCCTGGCGTTGGAAGCCTATCACCGGCAGCACGCTGGCGTTGCGCCATGCACGCCACTCGGCCCGCCCGTAGAGGTTCCAGCGCAGCGCCAGGCGGCTGTCGCCCGACGTCTCGAGGAATGCCGTCTGCGGCTGGTTGATGTTGCGCATGGCAAAGCCCACTTTGGTGTAGAATTTCTCACTCCATTGGCTGAACCACGCCGCCCCAGCCCCGAGGGTCCAATAGGACTGGCTCGTCTGGTCGAAATGCTCTTCTTCGTCGCCCATCTGTATGTCGTCGATGCTGAAGCCTATCTGTCCGATGCCGCCTTCCACAGCCACCGACACCAGGTTGTCGCCATTGTCCACGGCCTGGAAATAACTGGCTATTAGAGCGGCCTGGGTGGTGCCGTAGTGCAGGGTCCCGGCACGGTCGGCGCTGACCCACATGCCGCCGCTCAGCCCGTTGCGGTTGCGCTGGCTGCGCAGCAGGGCCATCTCGGCGGTGGCGGTCACCGTCTGGAAGGGAATGCTCACCGAGGCCCATTGGTTGCGGTAGACGGCCCCGAAGCGCCCCGTGCCATTAAAGAAACCGCTGTAGGCGGGGTTGAAGAGCAGCGGGTCGAGGTCGAGCAGCGAGAAGTGTATGTCCTGTGCCCTCAGCCGCGATGAGGTGTGGATGGGGAAGAGCAACGCCATGCCGACGCAGGCCAGCATGACAAATCGCATGGTTCTTCCTCTTCCGGTTTCCATTGTTCAATTTCCCCTCGTGTATGGAGGCAGGCTTATGTCGGCAAAGTCGCCTTTGAGGTATTTGAAGTGTGCCGCGATGCCCACCATGGCCGCGTTGTCGGTGCAGAACTTCATCGGCGGTATGAAGGCCCGCCAGTGGTGCTTGTCGCAGATGCGCTGCAGCTCGCTGCGGAGCAACGAGTTGGCACTCACTCCGCCTGCTATGGCCACCTGGCGCACCCCATGGTCCAACGCAGCCCGCTCGGTGCGTTTCAGCAGGTAGCCCACTATGGTCTTCTGGATGCTGGCGCAGAGGTCGGCTTTGTGGTTGGCTATAAAGTCGGGGTCCTCCTTCAGGCGGTCGCGCAGGAAGTAGAGAAACGAGGTCTTGATGCCGCTGAACGAGAAGTTGTAGCCCTCCACGTGTGGGGTGGCAAACTTGAATGCGTCGGGGTTGCCATCCTTGGCCAGCCGGTCGATGACGGGGCCGCCCGGATAGCCGAGGTCCATTATCTTGGCAGCCTTGTCGATGGCTTCGCCGGCGGCATCGTCGATGGTAGTGCCAAGCACCTCCATGTCGAAGTGGCTGTGCAGCAGCAGTATCTGTGTGTGGCCGCCGCTCACCAACAGGCAGATGAACGGGAAGGTTGGTGCAGGGTTCTCGGTGCGTATAAAGTGGCTCAGTACGTGGGCCTGCAGGTGGTTCACCTCGATGAGGGGGACGTTGAGTGCCGTGGCAAAGCTTTTGGCGAAGCTCACGCCCACCAGCAGCGAGCCCAGCAGCCCCGGTCCGCGGGTGAAGCCCACGGCGTCGATTTCGCCTTTGTCGATGCCGGCCTGGCGTATGGCTGCGTCGACCACCGGGATGATGTTTTTCTCGTGGGCGCGCGATGCCAGTTCGGGCACCACTCCGCCGTATATCTCGTGAACCTTCTGGCTCGCAATGACATTGCTCAGCAACACATCGTCGCGCAGCACCGCCGCCGATGTGTCGTCGCAGCTCGATTCTATAGCTAACAGTGTACTCATAATTCCGCTGCAAAAGTACGAAAAAAACGCGACATGGTAAAAAAAATATTCTCACCCCCCGCTTCCCCGTCCGCCGCCACATTGCAGGATGCAATACGGACAGGGCAGAAATGTTAAAAAAACAACTTTTTTCCGCTGTTTCGTTAAAAAGTGTTATCTTTGCACCTGTTAACCTAATCCGGAAAAACTTTAAGTTTATCATAACACATTAAAAAACAATCAAAAAAATGAAAAAGATCATTATCGCTTTGGTTGCTGTTTTCGCAATGAGCAGCGCTGCAATGGCACAGTGGAACATCGGTGCCCGTATCAACGATGGCTGGGGACTCGGTGCTGAATTCTCTCTCCAGAAACCCCTCAGCGACGCCAACCGCGTCGAGCTTGACCTCGGTATCAACTGGTGGAATGGCTACCACTACCACGATATGTACACCACCGTTACCGGTGTCTATCAGTGGACTTTCAACATTGTCGGTGGTTTTGGCTGGTTCGTCGGCCCCGGTGCCCAGATTGGTCTTCAGAACCATGTCGATGAGGATTGGAGCGACAACAACTACACCTACATCCGTCTTGCCGCTGTCGGCCAGATCGGTCTGGAGTACAAGTTCGACTTCCCGCTGCAGCTCACCCTCGATGCCCGTCCCGGTGTCGACCTGCTGGGCTTCGACCACAATCCCTTCGTCTATAGCTACGCCTTCGGCGTCCGCTACTGCTTCTAAACAAGCATAGAAAGACAACCATTTCCAAGGGCGTGGAAGCACCGCTTCCACGCCCTTGTTGCGTCGTGTCAACACCGACTGGCGACGGTGTTGGTATGGTGTTGGTACGGTGTTGATACGGCTTTGGTATGCCGATGGTGGGTATACAGGTTGGTTCCCAATGAGTTGCAACAGTAACTAAATTTATAGTTACGGTATTTGCAGCAGTGCTGCAAAATGCTTGACTGCCATGTGGTTGTGGCAGTGGGGTGCGTTAAATAAGTGTTAAAAAAAACGGTTTTCCGATTTTGGCCTTATTTTATTATATATAGTTCCGGCGTGAATTTCAGAGGTTGGTGCCTGTGGCCGGTGATGAAAAATAGTGGGCAAACATTTTTTTACGGCAATGATTATTTATATTAACAGTGATTTTAGGCGTCGTATTGCGGGATTTTTTGTATATTTGCAGCCTGTCCGCCATGGGTGGCGGACAAGGTATTTTGTTGTATATTAGATTACTGACGGCAATATATGGATATAATAGACGAATTTAAATCGCTCGCGCACGCACAGCGCGACGAGGTGATAGAGTGGCGCCGCTGGATGCACCGGCACCCCGAACTCTCGCAGGAGGAGTACGGCACCATGGAGTTTGTGGCCCAGCGGTTGCGCGATATGGGGTTCGAACCCCGCACCGGCATCGGCCGCACCGGTGTTATGGCCATGCTCAGGGGCGGCCGCAGGGCCGAGGGCACCGGACGGCCCTACTGCGTGGCCTTGCGGTCGGACTACGACGCGTTGCCCATCACCGAGGCTACGGGACTGCCTTTCGCCAGCGAGAACCCCGGCGTGATGCATGCCTGCGGCCACGATATGCACACCTGTTCGCTGCTCGGCGCCGCCAAGATACTGGTGCAGATGCGTGAGCGGCTGGCTGGCGATGTGATGTTTATCTTTGAGCCCAGCGAGGAGAAATACCCCGGTGGAGCCCGCATGATGATGGACGACGGCCTCTTCGACGAGGTGCTGCCCGACGAGATATACTCGTTCCACTGCCTGCCCGAGATGGACTGCGGCAAGGTGGGTATGAAGAAGGGCCGCTATATGGCTTCGACCGACGAGCTCTATTGGACTGTGAAGGGCAAAGGCGGGCACGGTGCCACACCCCACCTCAACATAGACCCCATAGTGGTGGCCAGCCACATAGTGATAGCCCTGCAGCAGGTGGTGTCGCGCCGCGCGGCACCCATGATGCCCACGGTGCTTACCATAGGAAAGATTGAGGATTGCGGTGGCCGCACCAACATAACCCCCGATACGGTAAAGATGGAGGGCATCATACGCACCTTCGACCCCGACTGGCGTCTCGAGGCCCACGAGCTGATACGCAAGATCAGCACCGGAGTGGCCGAGGCTATGGGCGCCGAGTGCGACCTCTTTATCGACTATGGCTACCTGCCGGTCATCAACGACGACGACTGCACCCAGCAGGTGCACGACAACGCGTGCCGCTTCCTCGGTGAGGAGAATGTGGAATGGCTCAACCTGAGGATGACTGCCGAGGATTTCTCGTTCTTCGGCCACAAAATTCCGTCGTGCTACTACCGCATCGGTATCCACGAGCCCGGTACCCCCTTCAGCAACCTGCACCGCGCCAACCTGATGGTCGACGAGCGCAGCCTCGAGCTGGCCAACGGCCTTGTGGCCTACAATGCCTTCATGGCCCTCGAAAACAAGATCAAGAAGGTATGACAACCAGTGGCCGCCTATATAATGTGGACGGGAAACTGTTCCCTGCACTGGCATTGGTCTTGTTGCTGACGGTGGCTTTCGCCCCTGCAAGGGGGCAGAGGGTGCTCTTTGTGGGCAACAGCTATACCGAGGTCAACAACCTGCCGCAGATGGTGCAGCGGATTGCAGGGAGTGCCGGATGCCAGATGGAATACCAGGCTGTTACTCCAGGTGGCTGCAACTTCGCCCAGCACTGCAACGGGCAGGCTATGCAGCTCATCTGCCAAGGCGGATGGGATGTGGTGGTGCTGCAGGAGCAGAGCCAGCTGCCTTCGTTCCCGCAGGGGCAGGTGGAAAACGAAGTGTTCCCCTACGCCAAACGGTTGGTGGATTCGATATACAGCCACAACCCGTGCGCCGAGCCGATGTTCTACATGACGTGGGGCCGTCGCGACGGCGACCAGCAGAATGCACAGTTCTTTCCGGTGCTGGGTACCTATGAGGGTATGGACAGCATGCTATGTCTGCGATATATGCAGATGGCCGAGGACAACGACGCGGCCGTCTGCCCGGTGGGACGCGTATGGCGCCGTCTGCGCCAGCAGCATCCCGATATAGAACTCTATGCCTCCGACGGAAGTCATCCGTCGCTGACGGGCACCTATGCCGCTGCCTGCACCTTCTACAGTCTCATATTCGGCGACGATGCCCGTGAGGTCACTTTCGACGCAGGCCTTGATGCACAGGTGGCGCAGGTGGTGCGCGAGACGGTACACGAAGTGGTCGATGCCGATGGCGCCGTGTGGCGTTTCAACCTTCCGGCGGCTACGCCCGAAGTGGCTGGCTTCGATGACGGTGGCAGCACTGTTCTGCTGACTGCCGCCGATGTGCATGCCGACAGCCTTATGTGGTCGTTCGGCGATGGCACCCCCGATACCATGGTGCTGGCCGATGCCGGCACGGTGATTTCCCATACCTATTCGTTGTCCGGCAACTATACTGTGGAACTCAGCTCTATGCTTCACTGCCGCCAGACTGAAAAGAGTATCGATGTCGTGGTGTTGCCCAACGGGGTGGGGGAGGATGTCCTGGAGGCCTTATTCGCCGTGTGGCCCAATCCGACACGGGGCTCGGTGCTGCTCAGCGTCCCGCAAGGGGGTGAGGTTACCCTCCGAACTGTCGACGGGAGGGTGTTGCGCTCGTCGTGTGTCGAGGCCGGCGAGACCCGCATGCTGCTCGACGGCATCGCCCCGGGATGCTATGTGCTGCACTTCGAATGTGACGGCATGGCAAGCACCCGCCGGCTCGTCATATTATAGTACCTATTCGACAACCAATCTACAATGGACAAGATACAAGAACTGGAAACCAAACCCATGGGCAGCCTGCTGTGGCAGTATGCCGTGCCTGCCGTTGCCAGCCAGGTGGTGACTTCGATATATAACATCGTGGACCGTATCTTCCTGGGCAACATAGAGGGTGAAGGCAAGTTGCTTCTCGCCGCCCTCACCATCACTTTCCCAATAATGAATATAATCCATGCTTTCGGTTCACTGGTTGGCGCCGGAAGCAGTGCCCGTATGAGTATAGTGCTGGGCCGCAAGGATGTGCGCTGGGCCGAGAAGATATTGGGCAACAGTATGCTGCTCACCTTCTTCTTCGGTTTTCTCTTTGTCTCGGCTGGCTATCTGTGGATGATGCCCATCCTCAACCTCTTCGCCGACGGTGCTTCGCAGAATGTGCTTTCGGCTGCCAGCGAGTATATGTACATAGTGCTGCCGGGCATGTTCCTCGTCACACTCACCTTCAACCTCGTGGGCCTTATCCGTGCCAGCGGCTACCCTCTCAAGGGCATGTGGATAATGGTCGGCGGCGCGGGGCTGAATATACTGCTCGACTATATCTTTATCAATGTTCTTGGGTGGGGTATCAACGGTGCCGCATGGGCCACCACCGTCTCTATGGGCAGCTCGGCACTGGTGGCTGTTATGCATTTTGTCAACCCCAAGAGTTTCATCCGCTTCAAACGCCATGTGTGGGCACCGAAACTATATATCTTCCGCAACATACTGGCTATCGGCATCAGCCCCTTCTCTATGAATGTGGCAGCATTTGCGGTGGTGGCTGTCCTCAACCGCCAGCTGATAGGCTACGGTGGCGACGACGCTATGACCGTCTATGGCGCCGCCAATTCGGCCATGGGACTGGTGTTCATGATGCTGCTCGGTGTCTGTCAGGCAATGCAGCCTATTGCGGGCTACAACTATGGTGCTCGCCGCAACGACCGCCTCAAAGAGGTCTACCTCCTTACCATGAAGGTGTGTCTCATCATCGGTATTGCAGGCATGGCCCTGTCGTTGCTTTTCCCACGTGCCATCATCGGCTGTTTCAATTCCGACCCCGAGATACTCGACATGGGTGCCCCGGCCCTGCGTTACCTGATGGTAATGTGTCCCCTCATCGCCTTTACGGTCACCAACTCGCAGCTCTTCCAGTCGATAGACCAGCCGTGGATTGCCATCGTCACCAGTCTTTCGCGCCAGGTCATCTTCCTTATTCCGCTGCTGCTCATATTGCCCGAGGCGTTGATGCAGTTCAACCACGGCAGCGGCATCACGGGGGTGTGGCAGACCTGCACCATCTGCGACGTGCTGGGAGCCCTGCTCAGCGCCGTACTGCTGGTGACCCATCTTAATGTGTTCCGCATGGACTATGTGCCGCCCGTCCGCCGTCCACGCAAGGAGGCGGGCCCCAAACACCCCGAGGAATAGTCACGGCTTCCCTGTCGGTCCGCAAAACTCCCGAATAATGCACCTGCGAGGCAATATTCGGGAGCTTTGTGCGTTATGGAAGGTATGAAGATATTTGAGAATATTTCCCTCAAGCCATACAACACATTCGGCATCGATGTGAAGGCGCGCCGCATGGTGGTGGCCGAAAGCGAGGCCGATGTGGCACGCTTGCCGCAGTTGCTCGACGGCCCCTATATGATTCTCGGCGGCGGCAGCGACATAGTGTTCACCCACGATTACGACGGCACCGTAGTGCGTCTTACTGGCGGCGCGCCGGTATTCCGCACCCCCCCATTGGGCATCGGTGTCTACGGCCCTGCGGGTATGCTGCTCGACGACCTTGTGGCGTGGACTGTCCGCTACGGTATTCCGGGCATGGAAAACCTGTCGGCCATACCTGGAACGGTGGGGGCTGCGGTAGTGCAGAACGTGGGCGCCTATGGCGTGGAGGCGAAGGATATCGTGGAATATGTCGATGTCGTGGACCTCGCCACCGGCAGGCAGTATAACTATCCCAACTACGAGTGCGGCTTCGGCTACCGCACCTCCCGTTTCAAGCAGGGCGACGTCCATGAGCTGGTCACAGGTGTCTGGTTCCGCCTCTCGCAGCAGGACGACTTCGTGCCCAACCTCGCCTATGCCGCCCTTGCCGACGAGGTGCGCCGCCGCGGTTTGGAGCACCCCACCCAGCGTCAGATGCGCGATATCGTAACCGAGCTGCGCTGGGGCAAACTGCCGCGCCCCGAAGAACATGGTTCCGCCGGCAGCTTCTTCAAAAACCCCGTAGTCGATGAGGCTACCTACCAACGGCTCCGTGCCGCATGGCCCGATATGCCGCAGGCCCACTCCGCCGGCACCGCCCGCTACAAGCTCAGTGCCGGATGGCTCATCGACCGCGCCGGATGGAAAGGACGCACCATGGGCCGCGCCGGCGTGTGGCCCAAACAGGCCCTGGTGCTTTACAACACCGGCGGTTGTACCGGCGCCGAGGTGCTCTCCCTCGCCCGCGCCATCCAGCAAGACGTAGGCGACAAGTTCGGCGTTGCCATCGAACCCGAAGCAATCATCATTTGAACCTATCAACGTATCAACTTCACACTATGGATAAAGTACAAGTATTCTGGCAGTGGTTTATAGACCACAACGAACAGCTCGTCGCCCTCGGCGACCTCGACGAGAAAGAGCGCACACAGTTGGAAAACGCACTGCAGTATCAACTCGGCAAATACTGCGACGGTCTCTCCTGCGAGATAGGCGAGGCCACCGCCAACGGCCGCACCCTCACCTTCTCCGCCGAAGGCGATACCGACCTCTTCCGCTATGTCGTCGACCTCGTCGACAACGCCCCCGACCTCGACTGGTGGGAGTTCGTCGCCTTCAAGCAGCCCATGGGCACCCAACTCAAGGTGCGCTTCGACCGCCTCCTTTTCGACACCCGTAAGATGTACTTCCAGCAACTCGAATGCGAGGAAGAGCCCGAGATGCTCGGCCTGCGCATCGCTGTGGAAGAGGGTCAGCGGCAGGACGAGGACTTCCAGGTAGGCGTCTACGTAACCCTCGAAGCCCTCATCGGCGAGTTCGACTGCGCCACCCTCGTGGGCTACATGGAGACCGTCCCCCTGCCCGATGAACCGTTCAAGAACGGTTTCCAGCCCCTCGACGACCTGCCCAAGTTTGTCGAGTGGTTCAAAGCCAAACGCGACGAATAGCCCCATCCCGCATTCTCAGACATTACGGTACACCTTGCCTGCGTCATCCACCACCTGACGCCACCGCATCGCTACCGCCAACCCCTCTCTATTGTGAAACACTGCCACCTCGGCCTCCTCGTCCTCGCCCTGCTTGTTGCCGCATGCGGGCGCAACGTGGCTCCCGCAGTCCGGCACGACCCGCTCTGCGACAGCCTCTGCCTCTACCGCTTGGGCGACTACGGCTCGCAATACTGGCGTATTCCGGCTCTCCTCTGCCTCGACGACGGCACCCTCCTCGCCGTCAACGACCGCCGCAAATACAGCTACCGCGACCTCCCCGAGGATATCGATATCGTATGCCGCCGCAGCTACGACCTCGGCCGCACCTGGACCCCGCCGCAGACCATTGCCGAGGGCACAGGCCTGAAACACGGCTACGGCGACGCCGCACTCGTGCAGTGCGCCAACGGCGACGTGCTATGTCTCTTCGTCGGCGGCAACGGCCTCTGGAACTCGACGGCGGACGACCCCATACGCAGCTACGTCTCGCGCAGTTCCGACCGAGGCCGCACGTGGAGCACTCCCGTCGACATCACGGCGCAGCTCTGGGGCCCACGGTCTGCCAACTCCGCCACACGCAACTACAAAGCCTCTTTCTTTGCTTCCGGCAACGCCATCCGGCTCGAGCGCGAACCCCACCGCGGCCGTCTGCTTGTAGCCGCCGCCATGTGCCGCACAGACCGCCAGGTGCTCGACAACTACGTGGTCTACAGCGACGACAACGGCCACACTTGGCACGTGTCCACCATCGCCTATGCCGGTGGCGACGAAGCCAAGCTCATCGAACTCAACGACGGCTCCATCCTCATCAGCGTCCGCCAAAACGGCCCCCGCGGCTGCAACCGCTCTGCCGACGGCGGTGTCACTTGGGGCACCCAGTCCTTATGGGACGAGCTCTGTGTCAATGCCTGCAACGGCGACCTGCTCCGCATCAACGACACCACCATCATTCACAGCCTTCCGGCCTCCCGCAACCGCGAGAACGTCAGCCTCTTCTCGAGCAACGACGAGGGCCGCACATGGACCCTCCTGCGCCGCCTTGTCGACGGTCCCTCCGTCTACTCCTCGCTCACGCTACTCCCCGACGGCACCGTCGGCTGCCTCGTCGAGAAGGGACCCGACACCGCCTGTGAGCTCTGGTACTACCGCCTGCGGCTGTAACATATCCCCCTTTTTTACCACAGCCATCCCAACTCCCTGGCAGCGAGGTGCTCACGCCGCACCAACGCCGCTCGTTCCATAGTACTTCTATAGAACGGTCGGAGAAATGTCGGACCTGGGTCGGACTTGTCTCGGAGTCATCCCAGACCCAGAGGGGGTGGAAACGGAGAATGGGAGTGTTGATAAAATTATTTTTGCCGTGTCGCGATTTTTGTGTATCTTTGCAAATCGTGTTATGCGGCCGTGTGGGTTGCTGACACGTGGTTATTTATTGAAAATAAGACTTATATGACAAAGATAGATGTTCTGCTCGGACTGCAATGGGGCGACGAAGGCAAGGGTAAGATTGTCGACGTGCTGACTCCCGATTATGATGTGATAGCCCGTTTCCAGGGCGGCCCCAACGCGGGTCACACGCTGGAATTCAACGGCATGAAGCATGTGCTGCATATCATCCCGAGCGGAATTTTCCACAAGGAGAAACTGAACCTTATCGGCAACGGCGTGCTGATAGAGCCCTGCATCTTCCGTCAGGAGATTATGGACCTCGAGGCCAAGGGTGTGGACGCCACGCAGAACCTGTATGTGAGCCAGAAGGCGCACCTCATTCTGCCGAGCCACCGCATGATGGACGCCGCCAACGAGCAGGCGAAGGGCAACAGCAAGATAGGCAGCACGCTGAAGGGCATAGGCCCGGCCTATACCGACAAGATAGCCCGCTGCGGCCTGCGTGTGGGCGACACCATGGCCAGCGATTTCCGCGAGCGCTACGAACTGCTGAAAGAGCAGCATGTGCGCCAGGCTATGACTCTCGGCTTCGACGTGGCCGCGTTCCGCATCGACGGGTTGAGCCTCGAGGAGTATGAGCAGAAGTGGATGGAGAGCCTTGCCACCCTGAAGCGCTTCCGCTTTGTGGCAAGCGAGTATTTCGTCAACCGTTGCCTCCAGGAGGGCAAGCGCGTGCTGGCCGAGGGCGCCCAGGCCATGATGCTCGATATCGACTTCGGCACCTATCCCTTCGTGACCAGCAGCAACACCATCACCGCCGGTGTGTGCACCGGCCTCGGTGTGGCTCCGTCGACGATAGGCAAGGTGATGGGTATCACCAAGGCCTACTGCACACGTGTCGGTGCCGGCCCCTTCCCGACCGAGCTGTTTGACGAGACCGGCCGCCGCCTGTGCGAGCTGGGCCACGAGTATGGCGCCACCACTGGCCGTCCGCGCCGCTGCGGTTGGATCGACCTGCCCGCGCTGCGCTATGCCTGCATGATCAACGGCGTGACCGAACTCTACGTCACCAAGCCCGATGTGATGAACGACTTCGATGAGGTGAAGATGTGTGTGGAGTATGAGGTGGAAGGCAAGCGCACAAGCGAGATACCGTTCGAATACAACACCCTGCCCATCACTCCGGTGCTGAACAGCTATGAGGGTTGGTGCCAGAGCCTTGAGGGTATCACCGCCTACGAAAACCTGCCGGCAAAACTTAAGAATTACATGGGCGAGATAGAGCGCCAGACGGGTGTGCGTATAGCCGCCGTAAGCATCAGTCCCGACCGCAAGGACGTGCTGTTCAAGTGATTGACGGCCGACGGCCTGGCGGAAGGCGAAAAGGCTTTGTTTGGCCGTTGCACAATAAAAGCGGATTAATTGCGTTAAGGGTGCAATAAAACGACAGCAAGCAATACAAAATACGAAAACAAACATCACCGAAATGAAGAAGATATTGATAGCGATGCTTATGCTTCTGCCCGTGGTGGCGGGGGCACAGACCAAGATCAAGGAGACCGCCGTGCCGCGCAGCGTGCTGCTGGCACTGGAGAAGACCTACGACTCCTACAAGGTGCGCACATGGTACCAGGCTCCGGGTCAGTATATCGCAGAGCTGGTGGTCGACGGACAGAACGGCCGTTCCTACTTCACGCCCAGCGGCGAGTGGCAGTACTCCGCCTTCCCCGTGAAGGGCGAGGAGTGTCCCACACTGATGAACAACTATTTCAGCACCAACTACCCCGGCTATAAAATCAAGAGTATCGAATATGTGGAGGAGATGAACGGCGACAACTACTACCGCATGGTCATCGCCAAGGACGGGATAGCCGAGAATAACTGTGAGATGATTTTCGACACCCGTGGCAAGCTGATGAAGAGCAACGCCCCCGACCCCGCCGCCGTGTTGCGTGAGTACAAGACCCGCAACAACCCCGACATGGACGAGAAGAACATCACCAAGAGCACCGGCACCGAGAAGAGCCGCCACCGCCAGCGCCCCGCTCCGAAGGTGGACGAGCCCCAGGTGGAGAAGTTCGAGCCCAACAGCGCCGTTCTGGCCAACTTCGAGAAGACGGTCGGCGCCAAGCGTTGCAAGGTGGGTCCCGAATGGGTGAACCGCAACGGTGAGTACGCCGTGGCTTACTACACCAACAAGCAGAAGGACCACATGGAGTATGCCTTCGAACTCTACAGCGGCACTCCGGTGGTGCAGGGTAAGGTGCTCCCCAAAGACCGCTACAACAACGCCATACTGAAGTTCCTCGCAGAGAAGTTCAACGGCGAGAAATACAAGATAGAGAAGATGGTGCAGTACCAGTACAACTCGAAATGGCGCATCGACGGCAAGAAGCCCGAGAACTACTACTACGTGGTTATCAGCCAGAAGATAAAGGGCACCAAGGATATCAAGTATATCCGCCTCGAGTTTAACAAGAGCGGCGCTTTCCGCGAACAGCTGGCCCAGCCTCTCGACGAGAAGGACGTGCAGTAGTCTTCTCGGAAAACAGAAAGAGAAAAGGGTCGGGACTGATCAGTCCTGACCCTTTAGTTTTTCAAGCTCCTTGATGGCGTCGGCAATGGAACTTATCTTGTCGATGCTGACGCTGAGTCGCTCGGGAGTCTCTTTCAGCCGCACCCGCTTGGGGTTCTCCTGGGCGTAGCGTATGAGGCGGGGGAAGTTCTCGCTGCGGTAGAACGGACTGTCGGGATTGGAGACGAGATGGCATACCATGCGTTCCTGTTTGAGTATGAGTTTCTCAATGCCGAACTCTTTAGCCATGCGGCGCAAGGTGATGGTGCTTATAAGTTCGTCGGCGCAGTGGGGCACGGGTCCGAAGCGGTCGACAAGGCGGGCACGGTAGGCGGCCAGTTCCTCGTCGGAAACCAGGTCGTTGAGCTCGCGGTAGAGCAGCAGGCGCTCGGTGCCGGAGGTGATGTAGTCGTCGGGCAGTAGCACCTCGAGGTCGGTCTCGATGGTGCATTCGCGCACATATTCTTTCTTTTCCTCGCGTTCGGCCGCAAAAAGCTCGCTGAAATCGCTTTCTTTCAGTTCCTCGATAGCTTCATTGAGTATCTTGTGGTACATGTCGTAGCCAATTTCGCTGATGAAACCACTCTGCTCGGCTCCGAGAATGTTGCCTGCACCGCGTATGTCGAGGTCGCGCATGGCTATGTTGAATCCACTGCCGATGTTGGAGAACTCCTCGATGGCACGCAGGCGCCGCTGGGCGTCGTCGGTGAGGGTGAGGTAGGAGGGAATGAGCAGATAGCAGAATGCTTTGCGGTTAGAGCGCCCCACACGGCCACGCATCTGGTGTAGATCGGAGAGGCCGAACTGGTGCGCGTTGTTGATAATCATGGTGTTGGCGTTGGGGATGTCGAGGCCGTTTTCGACGATGCTGGTGGCTACAAGCACGTCGATGTCGCCTTCGAGGAATCGCATGAGGGTCTCTTCGGCCTCCTTGCCATCCATCCGTCCATGGGCCATGGCGACGCGGGCGTCGGGCACAAGGCGCTGCACCAGTCCCGCCATTTCGGGCAGGTTCTCTACCCGGTTGGAGATGAAGAAGGTTTGTCCGTTGCGGCTCATCTCGAACATGATGGCATCGCGTATAAGCTCCTCGTTGAAGTCGCTGAGTTCTGTCTCTATGGGCTGGCGGTTGGGTGGGGGAGTCTGTATGATAGAGAGGTCCCGCGCCCCCATAAGGGAGAACTGGAGGGTGCGGGGAATAGGGGTGGCGGTGAGGGTGAGACAGTCGACACCGACTTTCATGTGTTTCAGCTTTTCCTTCACGCTTACGCCGAATTTCTGCTCCTCGTCGACGATGAGCAGGCCGAGGTCCTTGAAGTGCAGGTCTTTGTTGGTTATGGCGTGAGTGCCGATGAGTATGTCTATGCGGCCGCTCTCCACATCTTTGTATATCTGATTCTTCTCTTTGGTAGTGCGGAAGCGGTTGAGGTAGTCGACCCTTATCGGCATGTCCTTGAGGCGTTCAGAGAAGGTGTTGTAGTGCTGGAAGGCGAGCACGGTGCTGGGTACGAGCACTGCCACCTGTTTGGAATCGCAGCATGCCTTGAAGGCGGCGCGGATGGCCACCTCGGTCTTGCCGAACCCCACGTCGCCACACACCAGACGGTCCATGGGCGCATGATCCTCCATGTCGTGTTTCACCGCAAGGGTGGCCTTCAGCTGGTCGGGGGTGTCCTCGTATGCGAAGCTGGCTTCCAGTTGCTCCTGCATGGAACCGTCGGCCGAGAAAGCAAATCCGTTGGAGGCTTTGCGTTTGGCATAGAGGGCGATGAGGTCACGGGCTATGTCTTTCACCTGGCGTTTGGTACGCTGTTTAAGCACCTGCCATGTGTTGCTGCCCAGTTTGTTCAGTTGCGGGGCCTCGCCTTCGCGTCCCACGTAGCGGCTTATCTTGTGCAGGCCATGGATGCTGATGTAAAGCACGTCGCCGCCTTTGTAGATGAGGCGTATAAGCTCCTGGCTCTTGCCGTTTTGGGTTACCTTCTCAAGACCACTGAACCGCCCTACGCCATAGTCGATGTGGGTCACGAAATCACCGGGCTTCAGTTCGAAGAGTTCCTTCAGCGTCATCGCCTCGTGGGTGGCGCGCAGGTCGTGGACGGTGTATTTGTGGTAGCGGTCGAATATCTCGTGGTCGGTATAGCAGAGCAGGTGCTGCCCGTGGTCGATGAAGCCATGGCTCAGGTTGAATACCGGCAGCTGGAACCGGTTGTCGTCGGGGAGTATCTTCTGCAGGCGGCGCTCCTGGCTCTCGTTGCTTACGGTGATGAGGATTGTATAGCCCCGGTCTGAGTAGTCGTTGAGGTTCTGTACAAGCATGTCGAACTGCTTGTTGAAGGCGGGCTGAGGCTCGCTGTTGGCGGCTATGGTCTGCACCCCGGTGCTGAAGTAGTGGCTGTTGCCATACTCCACGATGTTCATTGCGAGCAGGCGGTGCAGGAATTCGTTGGCCGTGCAGGCGTCACCGCCGGTCTGCCGTGCTTCGGTGCTGAGGGCGTCGATGCGTTGCGTCACCTGCATCAGGCTCTGTGTCCACACTATGTCGTTGGAGGAGAAGTAGTCTATCAGCGACACCTTGCCCACAGTGGTCTGTCCGCCGTCAGCTGCCGTAGCGAAGTCGGGCACTATGTCCACTTTGTCTATCTGGTGTATGGAAAGCTGTGTGGCGGCATCGTATGTGCGGATAGACTCTATAGTGTCGTCCGAGAACTCGATGCGGTAGGGGTGGTCCGAGGCGAAAGAGTAGACGTCGGCGATACCGCCACGCACAGCCACCTGGCCAGGCTCCACCACAAAGTCGACCCTTTCGAAACCTCTGGCGGAGAGCAGTTCCACCATGTCCCACATGTCCTGCTGCATGCCCACCGACAGGTGCAGGGTGTTGCGCTGCAGGGTGGTGGGTGCCGGCACCTTCTCGCTCAGGGCCTCGGGATACGACACCACCACCAGGCGTTCGCCGGCGGCAATGTCTTTCACCACTTCGGCACGCATCACCACGTTGGCGTTGTCGGCGACGGTGGCTCCGAAGCAGTCTTTCTCTTCCATCTCGCGCACGTGTGCCTTGCGGTAGCTGACGGGGAAGAGCGACACCTTCACCTTCTCGTCGGCCAGCAGCGCCTCCATATCGTTGCATAGGTAGAAGGCGTCTTCTTTGTTGGGTGCGATTAGAAGGGTGTTGCGCGACTGCATGACCACTGCGGTGGCTGCTGCCACAGCGGCGGGCATCGAGCCCGTCATGCCGTCGACATGCAGGCGCGCCTCTTTGCCGGCAGAGACCCCGGCCGACAGTTCTTTTACTAAGTTACTGTTTGTATATAAGTCGGTTAAGAACATCGCAATATAGAAAAACAATCTGCAAAGATACGAAAACTTTCCAAAATCCGTTATTATCACATCAACCCCTCAATATTTCAACCCATTATGACAACAATACTTTGGGCCGACGACGAGATTGACCTTCTCAAGCCCCACATCCTCTTCCTCAAAGACAAAGGCTACGACGTGGTGACTGTCACCTCCGGACGTGACGCCATCGACGTGCTTGCCGAGCAGCACGTGGACATAGTGTTTCTCGACGAGCAGATGCCCGGCCTCACCGGCATCGACACCCTCAAGGTTATCAAGGAGCGCTGGCCGGTGGTGCCGGTGGTGATGGTGACCAAGAGCGAGGAGGAGCACATCATGGATGACGCCCTTGGCGGCAAGATAAGCGACTACCTCATAAAGCCTGTAAGCCCCAGCCAGCTACTGCTCACCGTGAAGAAGCACACCGAGCAGCAGCGCCTGCAGAGCGAGCGCAGCACTATGGGCTACCAACGCCAGTTTACCGAAATCGGCATGCAGATAGGCGACCGCATGGACTGGCGCCAGTGGCTCGACCTCTATCGCCGCCTCGTCTACTGGGATCTCGAGCTCGCCGCCACCGACGACCCCTCCATCCACGACATATTCCTGTCGCAGCGCCGCGAGGCCAATGCCCGCTTCTGCCGCTTCTATGAGGATAACTACGAAGACTGGCTTTCCGGTGCCGCCGAGGCCCCCCTTATGAGCCATACCGTGTTGCGACACCGCCTGCTGCCGCTGCTCGAAGGCGAGTCGCAGCCGCCAACCTTCCTTATTGTCATAGACAACTTCCGCTACGACCAGTGGAAGTTTGTACAACCCGCCGTCGAGCGCTACTTCCGCACCGCCACCGACGACCTCTACTACACCATACTGCCCACCACCACCCAGTTTGCCCGCAACGCCATGTTCGCAGGGCTCATGCCCAGCGAGATAGAGCGCAAGTATCCGCAGTACTGGGTCAACGAGGACGAGGAGGGGTGGAAGAACCAGTACGAGAGCGAACTGCTCGGCGAGCAGCTGCGCCGCCACGGCATCGGTGCCCGCCTCACCTACAACAAGGTCCTCAACGCCCAGTACGGACACCGCCTGGTCGACCGTCTGCCCGAGCTGATGCAGAGCGGCCTCAACGTCATCATATACAACTTTATCGACATGCTAAGCCACGCCCGTACCGACAGCGACATAGTGCGCGAGCTGGCTACCGACGAGGCTGCCTATCGCAGCGTCACCCTCTCGTGGCTCGAGCACTCCCCCTTGATGGAGATGCTGCAGGCCCTCTCCGAACGGCGTGTCCGCGTTGTTGTCACCACCGACCACGGCAGCACCCGCGTGGAGCGTCCCGTCCGCGTCAAGGGCGACCGCGACATCAGCGTCAACCTGCGCTATAAGCAGGGGCGCCTGCTCGACTACAAGGCCTCCGACGTCTTCGAGGTGAAAGACCCGTCGCGCATCCACCTGCCCAAGCGCCACGTCACCGGAGGCTACATCTTTGCCCGCAGCGGCGACTTCTTCGCCTATCCCAACAACTACAACGAGTATGTGAAATACTACACCGGCACCCTGCAGCACGGTGGCATCTCGATGGAAGAATGCCTGGTGCCGTTTGTGGTGTTGGAACCCCGGTAGTGGTCGGTACAAGCCGCAGGCGGTCTGTCGTGCGGAGACTTTATATATATAAAATAAGGCCAAAATCGGAAAACCGTTTTTTTTAACTCTTTTTTAACGCAGGCACGGTGGTTAATGTCCACTGTGCCTGCGTGTTGTAGAAAAAGAGAAAAAAGCGTAACTGAATTTATAGTTACGCTTTCAACTTGCTGTCTGTCAGCCTTTCTACCTACCATCGGCATACCAAAGCCGTATCAACACCGTACCAACACCGTATCAATACCGACAACCGTCGGTGATGCTATGCCTTTCGGACGGCTCCGGAATGCGCCTGGCGGGGATGGGGTGTTATTGCTCTATCATCACGCCGATGCCGGCCAGCAGCATCCACTCGCTGGCGAAGGGGGCTTCCACCCTGCAGGTGTAGAAGGGACCATCCCAGTCGACAGTGCCTTTTATCAAGCTTTCGCGGTTGAAGCTTTCCGACAGGCGGGCCGAGAGCGAGAAGAAGAAGTCGTCGTTGAAGGTCAATTTGACGCCGAGCTGTGCGAAGGTGCCCAGCAGGGTGCCCGATATGCCGTCCATTCCTCCGCCGCCACTCTCGTCTTCCCATCCGCCGTACTCACACTTGGACCCCATGCCATCCCACCAGCGCGAGACGGTCAGGCCCACCGTGGCGTCTATTTCGAACCACTGCGTAAGGTGCAGGGCGGCATAGGCTCCGCCGTCGGCGGTGAAACCGAGCATCGAGAGGTACATCTTGCACTCCTGGTCGGTCGGGCCGAGGTATGTGTTGTCAACAAAAGCGGTGCCCTTGGGAATGGTAAAGTTCCAGCCTGTGTGCCGGAAGCCGGCGGAGAGGCCGTAGCCGTAGCCGAAGAGGTCGGAGACCATCTTCTCATGTTCGAAGCGGAGCGAGACGTTCCAAGGGAATGCCGAACTCTGGTCCTCGACGGTGATGGGCATGGGAGGTTCCCGATGGTCGCTGAACGAGGGCATCGGCGACTGCACCGTTCCGAAGTGGACCGAGAACTGGTTGTTGTCGAAGCGTTCCTGTCCGCGTGCGGGCATCCAGACTGCTGCCGCGAGGGCCGCCAATAGCATGATGTGGGTTTTCTTCATTGTTGTCTCTGTTTGTGTGTTTCGGGCTGCAAAAATACTAAATAATCAAGATATGCGTCACTTTTTTTTCGCAAGCGGGGCTATTTTAACATTTCTATCGCCGTAAAGGTTAAAAAGTGTTAAATATTAGGTGCGCCGTGTAGAGATTTACTCAAAAGGTGGTTATTATTGTCCAAAATGGAGTATCTTTGCATTCAAAAACAGAAAACACATAAAAGATGAAAAAGATTGTCATTACGCTATTTGTGGCCCTGGTGCCTCTGTTTGTCAACGCCCAGGTGGGCGAGCTCTCGCTACGTGCCAAGGGCAAGCTGCTGGCACCGGCCAGCTTCCAGACCTACTATATCAACGGCGACACGGCGTCGCTGCTTGTCGAGCAGAACGCCTCGACTGTCAACGCCCGATATGAACTGGTGCGTATGGACATGAACCAAAAGGAACAGGCGCGCGCGAAATATCGCCGTGCGAAAGATGTGATGTATGTCGACGGCTTCGACAACGAGGGTGGGGTAGACCTGCTGGTCAAAGAGCAGGACGACGAGCACCTGAAGGTGTTCCATGAGCACCGCGACAGTCGCACCCTCGAGACCGTGGGCGAGCCGCGCCTGCTGCGCAGCATCTCCGTTGGCAAAAAGGATATGCTCGGCTTCATCTACCGCACCTCGCCCGACAAGCGCCTCGGCGCCGGCATCTATGTGCAGCAGCGTGAAGGCGAGGGGGCCGAGGCCGAAGTGGTGCTCTACAACCGCAAGTATGAGGAATACTGGACCATGTCGACCCGTCTGCGTGCCCTCGACTTTGCCCGTGTCACCGACAGCGGCGAGGTCATCGTGGGCGGCTGGGGCCAGAAGAAGGACGGCAACGAGGCCATCTTCGAGGTGACCCTCCTCGACGGCGAAAAAGACCATACCTCCACATTCCGCACCAATGTCGGCCGTCTCACCGACGTCCAGTTCGCCAACTACGCCAACGGCAAAGTCTATCTCTTCGCCCTCGTTCGCAAGGACGGCGACAAACACAACGGCTCGCAGGTCGACCGTCTGCTCTCGCTCTGCTACAACACCGCCACGGGCAAACTCGTCGAAGAGGTCCATGAACTCACCAAGGAGGAGATAAACCGCCTCTGCAACCAGGACGACCGCCAGCCCAAGTTCAGTTCGGCAGTGCAGTTCCTGCAGATAGAGGATGCCGTCGGTGCCCTCGACGGACACTACGAGGTGATTCTCACCCAGCGTTGGCTCGAGGTGGACCAGCATGGCCTGCCCAATGGCTACTTCTCGCGCGGTCTCATGCTCATCACCGTCGACAGCGAAGGACGCATGCAACGCTTCAACACCCGCCGTCTCAATACCGGTGTGCCAATGAACCAATATTCCATGAACCGTCCCTCGCTCTTCCGTACCGAGGGCGGCAGCCTGCTCTTCTATACCGAGCATGCCGAGTCGGCCGAGCGCGACCTCGCCGAGCACACCAAGCGCTACCAGCCGGTACTGTTGAAAGGTGTGATGACTGTCGTTTTCACACCCGACGAAGGCACGCCCAAGGTGCAGCACATCGATATAGGCAAGACCGGCCTTTACGGCCTACCCAAGAAGCTTGACGACAAGACCTTCCTCCTCTTCTTCCGCAACCTCTCCAAGGCCCAGGCCGGTGTATTCAAAGTGAAATTCTAAGCATCGTCCATGACAATCCGCCGTTCCGCAATCAGCCTTGCCGCTCTCCTGCTCGTGGGAGTGGCATTCCCCCTCCGTGCACAGCTTGTCAGTGAGGGCCCCATGCCCGATGACCTCCGTATGGGCTATGAGCAGACCTATCGTGCTTCGCTCGAGCAGGCCTCGGAATACATGGGAGGCCGAGTGAAAAAGAAAGACGAGGTGCGCGACGCTTCGTTCAACATCAGCAAGATGATGGCTGGTGGCCACATCGTATACGGCGACCCCGTGACGCGCATGGTGGAACGCATCGCCGACACGTTGCTCGCCGACTGGCCCGAACTGCGCTCCAAGCTGCGCTTCTATACCGTGCTCAGCCCCGACGTCAATGCTTTCGCTACGGCCCAGGGCATGGTGTTTGTCAACGCCGGCCTTGTGGCACAGGTCGAGGACGAGGCCCAGCTGGCCTTTGTGCTCAGCCATGAGATAGTCCACTACTACCGCAACCACGGCTGGGAGGAGCTTGTGGGCCGTGCCGACAAGGGCAAGGACGAGATAGAGCAGAGCCGTGCCGAGATGGGCGAATTCATGCGCCGCCACCTCCGCAGCCGCGAGATGGAACGCGAGGCCGACTCGCTCGGCATAGCCCTCTTCTACATCAAAAGTCCCTACCACAAGGCTGTGGCCGACGGAGTCTTCGATGTGCTGCAATACAGTGCGCTCCCCTTCGACGACGCTCCTTTCGACCGCTCTTTTATCGACGCCCCCTACTATCGCAGCACCGCCGACTGCTGGCTCGACAGCGTAGCCCCCATCTCGGCCCGCGACGACTATGACGACAGCCGCTCTACCCATCCCAACCTCCTCAAGCGCCGTGTCCGTGCCGCTTCCCAGCTGGACGGCTACTACGGCGGTGAGCACTTCCTCACCGTCTCCAAAGAGGAGTTTGCACGTCTCCAGCGCATTGCCCGCATCGAGTGTGTACGTCAGGAACTGCTCTTCGGCCAGCTCTCACGCGCCTTCTATGAGAGCTACCTCCTCTGCCGTGCCGACAGCACTGACAGCGCCGCTCACCGCCTCATGGCCCAGGCCCTCTACGCCGCCGCCAAGTACCGCAACCGCGGCATCACCGATGTCACCGGCAACTACAAGACCGTCGAGGGCGAAGTGCAGCAGGCCTACCACATGCTCCGCCGTATGGACAGCCGCCAGCTCTCGCTCCTCACCATCCACAAACTATGGGAGCTCCAGCGCCGTTTCCCCAACGACCCCGACTACGGTCGCATGACCGAGGACCTCCTCGACGACCTCTACAGCATACACAAGATGCGCACCGTCGACTTCCTCGCCTCTCTCCCCGACACTTCGTCGGCCAAAAGCAGTGCGCAGCAGGCCGCCGACACTGCCCGGCTGACCAAATACGAACGCATACGCCGCCGCAAGGAGGCCGAGAAAGAGAGCAACCCCTACAGCTACGCTTTCACCGACATACTCCAGTCTGACACCACCTTCCGCTCCTTGCTCAAGCAGCAGCTCACATGGCACCCCGACAACCGTCAGGCAGCCGCCGAAACCGTTGCTACGGCCACTGGCCGCCGCGGGCTTGGCGACAGCCTCCAGCTCGTCTACAGCCCCGTCTACCGTGTTGTCAACGAACGCACCAACGTCCTCAAGGTGTCTGAAAGCGACCGCATGGAACACTCCCTCGTGCGCCAGATAGACCGCGTCGGGCGCCGCTTCGGGATGCGCTCTGTCGACTTCTCCGACGCGAGTCTCCTCGAGATGACCGACGCTGACCAATACAACGACTTTGTGACCCTCAATGAGTGGATAGCCGAATTCTGGCAGTCGAAAGGCGACTTCGACATCATACGTCTCAGCCAGCCCCGCATGGACTCACTCATAGCCCGCCACGGCTCCTCCATGCTCAACCTCACCGTGGCCCTCAATCTCGAGAACGCGCGTGTCGACAACTACGGCTACATAGCTTTCTTCCTCTGGCCCTACATACCGCCAGCCGTCTATGGCGCCATCGCCGACCACGAACGCACCGTCCTGCTCACCATGCTCGTCGACGCACGACGCGGCCGCGTCATGGCCCGTGGCGAATATGTGGCCACCCATCGCGACACCCCCACGCTCCTGCGCTCGTCGCTCTACGACACCTACCGCCGGGCCGAGATAGACCGCAAAGCACCCACGTCGGCCGTCGCCCAGCGCCGGCAGCGGGCCCACGTCAGCGGCATCGAAGGGCGCCGCCTCGCCCTCACCGCCGGCATCGCCCCAATGGTCTACAACCCCTATGTGCGTCCATGGGCCAACGCCGAATTCGCCATCCATAACGACGGGAGCCTCGCCCTCTCCTATGCCGGTCTTTTCCGCTCGACCCCCACTTCTACGCTTGAACGCATCCACGCACAGCTCTGGAACATATCCTACCACCGCTTCACCCACACCGACTTTGCCCCTCTCGGCCACTACTGGGGTATGGGCCTCGTCCTCTCGCCAAACAGCACCCAGGCCTCCGACGAGCCTGCGCTGGCCTATGGCCTCTCTGTCGACTTCGGCCGCAACTACGCGTTCTGGGGCCGTCTCGCACTCAATGTCGGCTTCCGCTACAACTTGGTATTCTCAAAGTTCGACATAGACCGTCTGGAGCGTACCATGCAGAACCTCTTCCTGCTCAACGTGGGCATCGGCATACTGCCTTTCTGAGCTGTTGCCGGTGATATAACACCCTCCCAACACCGTCATTTCCATAGTAGTTCTATAGTACTTCTATAGAACTGTCGGAGAAATGTCGGACTTGGGTCGGAGTCATCACGGAGTCATCCCGTAGTCATTCGAGGCTCGGGACGGGCTGTTTTGTTTTTTCTTTTAGGCGAGGGCAATAAAACGGCAGTGGTGGCGTTATTATTTTTAATTATTATTTAAAGAATATTTTCGAAGATGATGATAGCGAGGAATATATTGGTTGTGTTGGCTTTTTTGCTGCCGTTGGCGGCGGGGGCACAGGTGTGGCCTGCAGGTGGCGATGTGGCGGTGGGTGAGAAGGATGGACTTCGCTACCGGTTGCACTGTGCTGGTTCGGAGCCGCGGGTGCTGATGGTGAGCAACGGGGTGGATGTGCGCCGCATACCCTTGCCGCGTCTTGAGGATTGCGACCCCCTCTCGGCGACGTTGGCCGACGGGGCGGTGAGCCTTTTGATGGTTGACAGTATGTCGGTGGGTCGGACGCTGGTATTGAGGGTTGTGGTGGATTTGGCGACGGATGACGATGGACTGGGGGCGGAGGTGAGTGTGGACACGCTTGAGAGGTACGACTATGGAGCCGGAGACCGCTGTATGGTGTGGGGAGCGGGGTCGCCCAACGGGGGGCGTCACGCGGTGGTGACGGTGGTGCAGTATCCGGAGACGATGCAGTATTCGGCCCGCGCGACGTTGTATGATGAGCGCATGGAGACCTTGTGGCAACAGGAGTATGCGATGGGGAGCCTGTCGCAGGTGGCTGTGAACGACGAGGGGCTGGTGGTGACGCTGGGTGTGGAGCACGAGGAGGATGTGGAGGTGTTGGTCTACAACATAGTGAATCAGCGCCGGAAGGAGACGTATGCGGTGAGGGTGGGGTGCGCACCGTTGCGCTACCTGTGCCTTGTGGGGCTGGTGGGTAGCCACGCGATGGGTGTGGGCACCTTCACAGTCTCGGGCTTCGAGGGTGCGGAGCGGGTGACCGGTGGTGTGACGGGTTTCTCGTTCGACACCGACTCGATATTGCTTACGGGTTTCACGCAGCGGTGGTTCCAGAACGAGGATGTGAATGTGCTGTATAACCAGCACCGGCGCACGATACAGCGCGAGCAGCTGGCTGACTTTGTGAAGATTGCCGGGGCGACGCTGACTCCCTACGGTATGTCGGTGGCGCTGACACGCGCCTGGCGGGAGGCAGAGGAGACGGATTTCGGTCGCGAGGACGTGACGTACCACTCGGTGGGGCTGAACTGCGCGACGTTCGACACGCTGGGCCACATAGGGCACGTGCGCAATATACGCCGCAATGCGGAGTCGGCCGACGAGTGGCGGCTGGCGGTGGAGGTGGGCTGTGAGGACGACGGGATGATGCTGACGTTCGATGAACGCCGGAAGGATCCGGTGGATTATATCATAATACGCCCGACGAAGGTGACGAAGCTGCCTGGCCGCAACCGCGAGGTGACGTACAAGGTGTCGGCAGATGGCACGGTGGAGAAGAGGGTGAGATAGAGTGGAGAATGTAGAGTGTAGAATGTAGAATGGAGAACGGAAAATAACAGTTTAATGATAGAAATACATGGCGCGAGAGCCAATAATCTGAAGAATATAGACTTGACGCTGCCAGACGGCAAGCTGATAGTGGTGACAGGCCTGAGCGGCAGCGGGAAGAGTAGCCTGGTCTTCGATACCCTCTTTGCGGAGGGTCAGCGCCGCTATGTGGAGAGCCTGAGCAGCTATGCACGCCAGTTTCTGGGGCGCATGAACAAGCCTGACGTGGACTATATACACGGCCTGTCGCCGGCGGTGGCGATAGAGCAGAAGGTGAACAGCACCAATCCCCGCTCGACGGTGGGCACGCAGACGGAGGTCTACGAGTACCTGAAGCTGCTCTTTGCCCGCGTGGGCCGTACCTTCTCGCCGGTGAGCGGCGTGGAGGTGAGACGCAATACGGTGAGCGAGGTGGTGGACTGTGTGCTGGGGATGCAGGGGGAGAGAGTGATGATATTGGCGCCGCTGGTTGACAGCAAGGAACGGCCGCTGATGAGCCAGCTGGAGATACTGCACCAGGAGGGTTACCAGCGTGTGATGATAAAGGGCACGGTGGTGAGGATAGAGGACTATGTTGCCGGCACGCAAGGCGAGGGTGAGGGAGGCGAGTGCTACCTGGTGGTTGACCGAGTGGAGGTGACGGCTGGCGACGACGGCCAGGCGGCGCGTGTGGCGGAGAGTGTGGAAGCCGCCTTCTTCGAGGGACGGGGCAGTTGTGCCATAAGTTCGGAGTCGGGGATGAGGTTGTTCTCGAACCGCTTCGAGGCCGACGGCATCACCTTTGAGAAGCCCAACCCCAACTTCTTCTCATTCAACAATCCCTACGGAGCCTGCCCCACCTGTCAGGGATACGGCAGCGTGATAGGTATCGACCCGAACCTGGTGGTGCCGAACAAGAGCCGCTCGATATACGACGACGCGGTGGTGTGCTGGTGTGGCGACAAGATGCAGGAGGTGAAGCGCGAGTTTATACGGCATGCGGCGGTGATAGACTTCCCGATACATACACCCTACTACGACTTGACAGCCGAGCAGCTGGACATACTCTGGCACGGCGACGGCACGTGGGAGGGTATCGACGGTTTCTTCCGCTGGGTGGAGAGTCAGGCCTACAAGATACAGTACCGAGTGATGCTGGCCCGCTACCGCGGCCGCACGGTATGCCCCGACTGCCACGGGCACCGGCTGCGCAAGGATGCGGCCTATGTCAAAGTGGGAGGGCTGAGCATCAGCGATGTGGTGGATATGCCCGTGAGCGACGCTATAGTGTGGGCTCGTGGACTGGCCGACAGCATGAACGACACGGAGCTGCAGGCTACGTCGCGACTGCGCACAGAGATAGAGCAGAGGCTGCAATACCTGCTCGATGTGGGGCTGGGATACCTGACGCTGAGCCGCGAGAGCCGCTCGCTGAGCGGTGGCGAGAGCCAGCGTATCAACCTGGCTACCTCGCTGGGCAGTTCGCTGGTGGGTTCCATGTATATACTCGATGAACCCTCGATAGGTCTCCACAGCCGCGACACGCAGCGCCTGATAGGGGTGCTGAAGCGGTTGCGCGACCTGGGCAACACTGTGATTGTGGTGGAGCATGACGAGGAGATAATGCGTGCCGCCGACTGGTTGGTGGATATAGGACCCGGTGCCGGTACCCATGGCGGCGAGGTGGTGTTCAGCGGCCGGATAGAGGATGTAGGAGACCGGAAGCCGAAGAAAGGCAACGAAGGCAAGTCGCTTACGCTCGACTACCTGAACGGGCGGCTGCAGATAGCGGTGCCCAAGTCGCGTCGTCCGTGGCGCGACCGTATCTCCATACACGGTGCCTACCTGAACAACCTGAAGCATATCGACGTGGATATACCGCTGGGAGTGCTTACGGTGGTTACCGGTGTGAGCGGCAGCGGCAAGTCGAGCCTTGTGAAGGGGGTGCTCTGCGATGTGTTGCAGCACCGTATGGACGGCAGCACAGACTATGTGGGTTCCTGTACGGGGGTGGATGGCGACCTGGGCCGGGTATCGTCGCTGCAGGTGGTGGACCAGAACCCCATCGGACGCTCTACCCGCAGCAATCCCGCCACATATATCAAGGCTTTCGACGAGATACGCAACCTCTTCTCGAAACAGCCCCTGGCAAAGACACGGGCCTACAAGCCGTCGTTCTTCTCGTTCAATGTGGAGGGCGGCCGCTGCGAGGAGTGTCAGGGTGAGGGCTATGTGACGGTGCCGATGCAGTTTATGAGCGACCTGCACCTGGTGTGCGAGGAATGTCACGGCAGTCGCTACAAAGAGGAGGCACTGGAGGTTACATGGCACGGAAAGAATATAAGCCAGGTGCTGGATATGAGTGTCGACGAGGCCATTGCCTTCTTCGATACCGACGAGACGCGCACCATACAGAACCGCCTGCAGCCACTGCATGATGTGGGTCTGGGCTACCTGACGCTGGGCCAGTCGAGTTCGTCGCTCAGTGGCGGTGAGGCACAGCGCATCAAGCTGGCCTCGTATCTGGTATACGGTTCGGCCGAGTCAAGGAGCGAGAGCCAGAAGATACTCTTTGTCTTCGACGAGCCGTCCACGGGTCTCCACCTGCACGACATAGGCAAGCTGCTGGCTTCGTTCGACAGATTGATAGAACGTGGCCATTCTGTGGTGGTGGTGGAGCATCATCACGACATAATCAAGACCGCCGACTGGGTAATAGACCTCGGGCCCGAGGGCGGTGCCGAAGGCGGCAACGTGGTGTTTGCCGGTACTCCGGAAGACCTGTTGGAATGCAAGAATTCCTATACTGCTAAATACTTGAAGCTGTAAGAATATGGAAAAGTATGTGAAAACAATAAAGCGCTCGTCGCGTACGGGCCTGTGGGTGACTGTGGGGGCTGTGATACTGACGGCAGTATTCCTGCTTACTCCCTTCGTGTTCCGGCTGTCGGAATACCATGCTCGCTGGATGCTGGTGTCGGGTGTTGTGCTGGCCGTATTGGCTGTAAGTATGACGCTGCTCACGGTGCGCCGTCGTGTGCCGCAGATGAGGCAGCTCGATACGCTGGAGGAGAAGCTGGACGCATACGCACAGTATGTGCGGTCGGTATTCTATACGATGGCTGCAGTGGTGGTGATTTTGTGTGTCTTCGTGATGCTTAGCGGCAACAGTGTGCTGTTGATGCTGGCTATGGTGTCGACATTGGTGCTGTTCCTGAACTTCCCCAATATCTACCGTATCAAGGTGGACTTGGGGCTCAGTGACGATGAGATGCGCTCGCTTTTTGGCGAGAAATATATAAGTGGCAATGATCAGGAGTGACACAATAGTGGCTGTCTCCACCCCTGTGGGGGTGGGTGGTATAGCGGTGATCCGCCTCAGCGGTCCGGCAGCGTTGGAGACAGCTTTGCCGCACCTGTCGGTGGCGACCCTGCAGCCGCGACACGCCACCTATTGCCGCTTCGACGATGTGGATGACGGCATCGCTGTATATTACCCTGTGGGGTACACCGGGGAACCTACGGTGGAGTATTCCTGCCATGGGTCGTTATACGTGCAGCGTGCCATAGTGGAGGCCCTTGTGGCCAGTGGCGCACGCATGGCCGAAAGGGGCGAGTTTACACTGAGGGCGGTGCGCAACGGTCGGCTCGACCTTTCGCAAGCCGAGGCGGTGGCAGACCTCATAGATGCAGTCACTCCGGCTCAGCACCGACTGGCTATCGGTCAGTTGCGAGGCGGCTATGCGCAGAAACTCAAAGAGCTGAGGCAACAGCTGCTCGACCTTACATCGCTGCTCGAACTCGAGCTCGACTTCAGCCAGGAGGATGTCGAATTTGCCGACCGGCATGAGTTGCGCCTTCTGCTTTTGCAGATCTCAGCCCATGTAAAGCGTCTCATCGACTCGTTCAGTACCGGCAATGCCCTCAAGGAGGGTATCCCCGTGGCTATAGTTGGTGAGCCCAATGTCGGCAAGTCGACATTGCTCAACGCCCTGCTCGACGACGACCGTGCCATTGTGAGCCCCGTACCCGGCACCACACGCGATACCGTGGAAGAGATGCTTGTCATCGGAGGTGTCTCCTTCCGCCTCATCGACACCGCTGGCCTCCGCAGCACCGCCGACCAGGTGGAGGCCCTCGGCATCGAACGCAGCCGCCGCGCAATGGAGCGTGCACATGTCGTCATCGAGGTGACAGATGCATCCCAGAACTCTTCATTATCCATTATTCATTCTCTTCCGGACAGCCACATCATACACGTCGTCAACAAGTCTGACCTGTTGCCGTCGCCGCCCGCCGGAAACAGCGATGTTCTTTACATCTCGGCACTCAGTGGCGAGGGCATCTCGGAACTGAGGCAGGCGCTGCTCCATACGGTGGGCAATATCAATGTCTCCGACGTACTTATGAGCAATCCCCGCCACTATCAGGCATTGCAGCTCATGCAGCAGGCTCTCGACCGAGCTCAAGAGGGGCTCGACACCGGCATGCCGGCCGACCTCGTCGTCGTCGACCTCCGCGATGCCCTCTACAACCTCGGCACCGTTACCGGCCAGGTCACCAATGACCAAGTGCTCGATAACATCTTCTCCCGCTTCTGCATCGGAAAGTAGTTAAACAATGTTAACCATTGAGCCAAAATATAGCACCTGTGCGTCTATTTAAACAATAACCAACCCAACTGGCATAATGAAACACATCTCGTTACTCGCATTGGCATTGACCCTCTCGCTCTCGGCTCTCGCAAAGCCGGGCTACAAGTTCACCCTCCAGATTGACGGCAATACCGACACCATGATGGTCCTCGGCTACTACTACGCCCAGCATATCATGGTCTTCGACACCGCATACAACAACGGCCACGGCCGATTCATCTTCCAGGGCAACCACGAGACTCCTCCGGGTCTCTACTACTTCTCCAACGCCAAAGGCCGCTTTGTCGACTTTGTCCTCTATCACGAAAAACCTCAGTTCAAATTCCATACCGACGACCGCGACTGGACCCGCAATATGACCGTCTCCGGCTCTCCACAGAATACCGTCTTCTTCAACTTCCACCGCGCCACCTCCGTCGTCTACGATGAGGTCGATGCAGCCCAACACACTATGGACTCTGCAGCCTTCGCCCACTACCGTCGCCAGCGATATCTCAGCATCGACACCATACGCATGAAAACCATCCAAGACCACCCCCAGGCCATGCTCTCGCGTATGATGCAGGCCACTATGGACCCTCCTTCGCCACCCGACGGCCTCAGCCAGAACGACCGCTACTTCTGGGCCATGCACCACTACTTCGACCACTTCCCACTCAACGATGACTTTATCATCCGTACTCCCAAGGCCGTCTTCTACCAGCGTGTTACAGACTATGTCGACAAGTACATGCAAGGCCTGCCGCCCGACAAGATATGCCCTCTCCTCGACACCCTTATTGACCGCGCCGAGCCTGCTCCCGAAGTCTACCGGTGGCTCATCCAGAATATTACCGAGAAGTACTTGCAAAGCAATGTCATGGTCTACGACGAAGTCTACGTCCATCTCGTCCAACGCTACTTCGCCACAGGCAAAGCATCATGGTACTCCCCATCCACTATCGACGAACAGGTCGAACGCGCCACCAAGTGGGAACGTATACTTGTCGGCCGGGTGGCTCCCGAACTCATCCTCTTCGACACCCTTCGTCGCCCCGTCTCCCTCCACCACATGCCAGGCGACTACACACTCCTCCTCTTCTGGAGCCCCACCTGCGGCCACTGCCGCGATATCATCCCTGCTGTCTACAACGTCTTCGACCGCTACGCCGACTCCCTCAATATCACCGCTTTCGCCATCCTCACTGAACCCGACGAGACTACCGTCGAAAAATGGAAGAAATTCATCTCCAACCACAATATTACCAACCGCCGCTGGGTCAATCTCAACGGCGGTGAAGCCAATGTTGACTGGCGCGAAGTCTACGACATTACCACCACACCGCAGATTTTCCTCATCGAAAACAAAGAGCATAAGTTTATCGCCAAAAAACTCAATGCCGACCTCCTAGAACAAATATTCAAACAATTGAAATAAAATGAAACATTTACCAATCATCGCCGCCGCCGCGCTACTCCTGCTCGCCGGCTGCAAAGAAAAGAAAAACATGGACAACCCCTTCTTCAGTGAGTGGAACACTCCCTACGAGATCCCTGATTTCTCGCGCATCAAGACCGAACACTACATGCCCGCCTTCAAGGAGGCCATGAAACAGCAGAAAGAATGCATCGACGACATCGCCAACAACAGTGAGGAACCCACCTTCGGTAACACCATCATCCCCTATGAGTACAGCGGTGAGTTGCTGCAGACCGTGAGTGCGGTCTTCTTCAACCTCAGCGAGTGTGAGAACAGCCCCGAGATGGAAGCCATCGCCGAGGAGGTCACTCCGTTGCTCTCGGCCCATGGCGATGACATCGCCCTCAATGCCAAACTCTTCGCCCGTATCAAAGCCGTCTATGACCAGCGCGAGTCCCTCGACCTCAACCCCGAGCAGATGCGCCTGCTGGAGGAGACCTACAAGGGCTTTGTACGCGGCGGTGCCAATGTGCCTGCCGACCAGCAGGAACGCTTCCGCCAACTCAACGAGCAGATTGCCTCGCTCACCCTCCGCTTTGCCCAGAACGTGCTCAAGGCCACCAATGCCTATTCCAAGGACCTGCCCGACGGCAGCAAGGTGACCCTCGACATCCCCACCTGGGAGCCTTTCATGCAGACTTGCTCTGACCGCGCCCTGCGCGAGGAGGTGTGGCACGCCTACACCGACCGCTGCAAAGCCGGTGAGTTCGACAACACCAAGATTATCGATACCTTGGTCAACCTGCGCCTCGAGCGCGCCAATATCTTGGGTTTCCCCACCCACGCCGACTGGGTGCTCGACGACTGCCTCGCCAAGACGCCCGCCGCTGTTTATGACTGCCTCAACGCCATCTGGGGACCCGCCCTCAAGGTCGCCAAGCAGGAGCGTGACATCTATCAGCGTATGCTCGAGAAAGACGAGCCCGGTGCCAAACTCCAGCCCTGGGATTGGCGCTACTATGCCGAGAAATACCGCGTCGAGAAGTACGCCATCGACGATGCCGAGGTGCGTCCCTACTTCACTCTCGACAGCGTCCGTGAGGGAGCCTTCATGGTGGCCAACCGCCTCTATGGTCTCACCTTCACCGAGCGCACCGACTTGCCCACCTACGACAAGGAGGCCCGCTGCTTCGAAGTCAAGGACGGCGACAAGACCATCGGTATCCTATACATGGATTTCCACCCACGTGCCTCCAAGCGCAGCGGTGCCTGGATGACAGAGTTCCGTGGCCAGCATGTTGACCGCCAGACCGGCAAAAATGTCATCCCCATCATCCAGGTGGTCTGCAACTTCACCAAACCAACTGCTGACAAGCCGTCGCTGCTCAACTTCGACGAGAGCGAGACTCTCTTCCACGAATTTGGCCACGCACTCCACGGCCTGCTCAGCAAGTGCACCTACCCCTCGCTGGCTGGCACCAATGTGCCCCGTGACTTTGTTGAGCTGCCCTCTCAGGTCATGGAGAACTGGTGCCGCCATCCGCAGGTGATGAAGATGTATGCACACCACTACCAGACCGGCGAAGCCATCCCCGATGGCCTTATTGAGAAGATCGCCGCCGCCCAGACCTACGGCCAGGGCTTCATGACTACCGAGCTCCTCGCCGCCTCTCTGCTTGACATGGACTACTATACTATCAAGGAGAAGCAGCATATCGACCCCGTGACCTTCGAGGAGGAGCACATGCAGAAGATAGGCCTAATCCCCGAAATCATCAGCCGCTATCGCAGCCCCTACTTCCAGCACATCTTCACCACCGGCTATGACGCAGGCTACTACAGCTACACCTGGACCGCCATCCTCGACGCCGACGCCTTCGAGGCCTTCGCCGAGAGTGGCGACCTCTTCAACCCCGAGTTGGCCAAGAAATTCCGCCACCTCCTCGAGAGCGGCAACACCATCGAGCCCATGGACCTCTACCGCGCCTTCCGCGGCAAAGATCCCAGCCCCAAGGCCCTGCTGAAGCGTAAAGGTATGCTCTAAAGCATCTCCCGATACATGCAAAAAGAGAGCCGCCCAACGGTCAACAACCGTTGGGCGGCTCTCTTTGTATGGCGTTTTCAATCTTTCATATCACCCGCACTCTGCGTTGTTTCAGTCGTCGAAGTGTTTGCGAGAGCCATCGATAGCCTCCGAAACATTAATGACATAGTCGCCAAGCTTCTCATAGAGGGCATAGAGGCTGCTGTAGGCATTGCCGATGGCGTAGTCATAGACGCCAAGTTTCAGTGCATCGAGGTGTTGTGCACGCAGCCGGTCGCGATAGGCGTTGATGGCGTGCTCGGCGGTATATGCTGCATCAAGGTCCACATGGTCGTAGTCGTGCAGGTTGTGGTCCATCACGTCGAGGGCCTTCTGCACCAGCTCACTCATTTCCGAGAGGTTCGCGTTGAGACCTGCGTCGAAGTGGACGGCGTCCTCGCGCTTGTTCTTGCGTGTCATCGCTATCTGGTAAATAGCGTCGCCTATAGACTCGAGATTGTCTATTATGCGTAGCATGGCACTGATGCGCTCCGAGGCGTGCGCACTGACGTCGCCCGATCCTACCTTGGTAAGGAATTTGCTAATCTCCATCTCCATGCGGTCGGTGATGCCCTCATACTTGGTTATGCGCTCCATGATGGCATCGAAGTCCTCGTCTTTCTTGGCGGTCCGCAAGCCTGGCAGGAAGGTGTACATACGCAGCACACGCTTGCTGAACTCCTCTATTTCGCTTTTGGCGCTCTGCAGGTTGAGCTCGGCGGTGGAGAGCAGGTTGCCGGCTATATATGTCAAGTGGAACTCGTCCTCCGAGTCTTCTGCCTTGGTCTTCACCATCCAGTCTACAATCTTCAGTATCTGTGGTATGAAGAATGCCAAGATGATAGTGTTGCCCACATTGAATATGGTGTGGAACAGCGAGATGGCCATAGGCACCGACTCGTGGTTGTAGTCGGGTGCGCTGACATCGGCATAGGGGCTGCAGCCGGTGATGTTGGCCGTGATGTTGGCAATCAACTTCATGAGCGGCGAAAAGACAATGAGAGTGATGATGACACCCACCACATTGAATACCAAGTGGGCGCGAGCGGCTTTCTTACCGGCTGAGTTTGCCACTATGGCTGCCAGGTTGGCCGTGATGGTGGTGCCTATGTTCTGACCCATGACCAGTGCCACTGCCACATCGAACCCTATCCAGCCGTTGTAGCACATCACCAGGGTGATGGCCATCATGGCCGCTGAAGCCTGCACCAGACAGGTGAGGAGGGCACCGATGACAATAAAGAGCAGGATGGACCAGAAACCGAAGTTGCTCAGGGTGCCCAGTGCATTGAGAAATCCGGGGTATTGGTCGAGGTTGTTCATGGGGCGCTGCAAAAACTCCATGCCCACCAGCAGCAGCGCCAAGCCTATCACCGTCTGGCCGATAGACTTCATTTTGTCGCGTCCCGAGAAGATGAAGAAAAGGCTTATTGCAGCCAACAGCATCGGGAGACTGAATTCGCCGGCACCTCCACCTAAGCCGAAGAGAGTGATGATCCAGGCGGTAACCGTGGTGCCGATATTGGCGCCCATGATGACCGCCACGGCTCCGGACAGCGAGAGAAGACCCGCGTTGACGAAACTTACCACCATCACCGTGGTGGCTGACGAACTTTGGATGGCGGCTGTCACTGCCGTACCGGTAAGGATGCCGCGCAGCGGATTGCCAGTGAACTGTTTAAGCACGGCACGCATCTTGCTTCCCGCAATCTTCTGCAGGCCCTCGCTCATCAGTTTCATGGCAAAGAGAAACACTGCCAGTGCTCCAGCCAAATTCAAGATAACCAGTAAGATATTCTGTATTTCCATAACTAAAGTATTCTCTGTACGATGCTGCAAAAGTACAAAGAATACCGTTACAGAATTGTTACGTTTTTGTTAAGTTTTTCTTTGCTGGAAGTCAACCTCTTCTGTTTGAGAGGGTCAGAGCAGGTCGAGGCATTTCTCGATGGGGATGCCGAGGCAGAGGTCTTTCTGGTCGCGGTTGCGCTCTATGAGGCTGCTCACCACCTTCATGGCGGTGCCGGTGCTCTCCTTTAGGGTGTTGCCGCTCATAAGGTGGCCTATGAGCACAGCCGAGAATATGTCGCCTGTGCCGTGGAAGGCGAGGGGTATCTCGTCGTAGTCGAGCTGGAAGTAGGGGCCGTCGGCAAGGGTCTGGTGGAAACCGGCTACCGGTTTGTCGCTGCGGCGCCCTATGACGCAGCACCGCCCGTCAACACGTGCGCTGGTGATTACCGCCGCCTTGGTGCCGAGGGCCACCAGCCTGTCGAGCATGGCGCAGGCTTCGTCGTAGGTCATGCCCTCTTTGCGGAAGTCGGTGCCAGTGAGGTAGCAGGCTTCGGTGTAGTTGGGAAAGATGAGGTCGGCCACTCCCACCATGTCGCGCATGAGCTCCACCTGCTTGTCGCTAATGCCGTTGTAGAGGCGTCCTCCGTCGCCCATAATAGGGTCGACAAAGACGGCGGTGCCCTCCTCGCTTAGCTGTCCGCAGTAGGCCGAGACGATGCGGCTCTGCTCTTCGCTGAACATCAGTCCGGTGCACACCGCGTCGAAGCGGAAGCCCAGTTGGCGCCACACCGGTATGGTGCCGCGCATATATTCGGTGGTGTCCATCACGTTGAAGCGGCCGTAGTCGAGGGTGTTCGACACGAGGGCGGTGGGCAGGTTGAAGACCGAGTGTCCGAGGTAGGTAAGGATGGGCATCATGGCCACCATGCCCACGTGGCTGTAGCCTACCACATCGTTTATCAGCAGTATCCGTTTCTCCATGTCAGGTTCCTTATTTTTCGAGTCTTTCGCGTAGCATGGGGGTGCCGCGCAGGGGCACGATGCCGCCCACCCCCAGGTGTATCGGCATCCGGTCGCGATAGAAGGTGCGCTCGCCGATGTTGCTCCCGTCGGCCAGTTTGCAGGCTTCGAGCCTGTCGCGGGTGTTGCGGTCGAAGGCTTGCAGGGCTTTCAGGTCGGGCCCATCTATCTGGTAGCTTGCGGGGTGAGCCACCGCGTCGGTCGAAGGCACAATATAGTATTGGTATAGCGAGTCTATTGTGCCGCGGTAGACCCAGTAGGGCATATAGTGGCACTGCTGCGAGACGAGGCTGGAGCCAGGGGCCCGGTTGAGGGTCAGCTCTATCATTATGCCGCCGTCGGTGTTCACGTCGCGCTGGTTGCTCACCAGGTTGCCCATCGAGTATACCACCACTTCAGGGTAGCGGCCGTTGCCGGGAATGGCGTCGAGGGTGAAGTTCTGCACCACGTGGGGGTGTCCGCCTATCACGGCGTCGCAGCCGTGCTCCAACAGCCACCGTGCGGTGCCTTCCTGTTCGGCGTTGCAGCGGGTGGCGTATTCTATGCCCCAGTGCATTAGGGCGATGGTGAAGTCGGCCCCCTGACGCTTGGCCGCTGCGAGGTCGCGGGCCATCTCGGCGGTGTCTATGAAGTTCACTATGTTGGGAGCCACGGCGGGGATGCCGTTGGTGCCGTAGGTGTAGGTGAGCAGCGCCAGTCGCAGTCCCTTCACGTCCACCATCAGCGGATGTTCAGCGTCGCGTCCTGCGCGGTCGTGATAGGTGCCGAGATGGGGTATGCCCATGCGGTCGAGGGCCTGCAGGGTGCGCTCCAATCCTTTCTGGCCGCGGTCCATACAGTGGTTGTTGGCGGTGGTCATGATGTCGAAGCCGGCCCGTTTCGCGTCCTCAGCCAGCGCGTCGGGCGAGGAGAACTGCGGGTATCCGCTGTAGGGCTTGCCGGCAAGCGGCACTTCCAGGTTCACTATGGCCAGGTCGGCACTCTGCAGGTAGTCCTTGATATATCGGAAGCAGGGTTCGTAGCTGTAGCTGCCGTCGGGCTGCAGGGCGGCGTTGTGCTGCGGCATGTGCCCCATGAGGTCGCCTGCGAAGATGATTTTCACTTGCTGCCCCTCGGCCATGGTGCCGCACAGCAGCAGTACTGCCACTGTTAGAAGGCTGATTGTCTTATGTTTGTGTGCCACTTGTGTGCTGTTTTCCTGCTGCAAAGATACTACTTTTTTCCTAATTGGAGAGAAAGTCAAATCTTCCCATACCCGCCACATCTTCAGTGTGATATGTAAAAACAGGCGGTCTAATTGCCTGTAAATTAGTGATGAATGGGGATACGCTCCACATCTCCTCCACATTCGCTCCACCCTTTCTCCATACCCCCTCCACCCGTTTGCGGCGGGGCAGGGGAGTGGGTGTGGATATTTTTTTATATAGTTCGGGATTATTTCGTATCTTTGCACCCGTTTTTATGGCTAAAAAAGTACTGTTTTTGATACTGTTGCTGCCGTTCTGCCGCCTTTCGGTGCAGGGGCAGCCCTATTGGAATAACCTGGAGGTATACCGTCTGAACAAGGTGCAGCCCCACGACCGTGTTGTCCCCGACGGCGCGGGGTGGCGCATGAGTCTCGACGGGGTGTGGCAGTTTGCCTTTTTCGACAATCCGAAGCAGGCTACGATTACCCCCCAGCGGTGGGGCAGCATCCGCGTGCCCGGCAATATGGAGTTGCAAGGGTACGGGGTGCCGGTGTATGTGAATATGAAAAACGAGTTTCCGTCCAATCCGCCCCACGCACCGACAGACTACAACCCTACGGGCGTCTATGCCCGCGACTTCGAGCTGCCGTCAGCATGGCAAGGACGCCGTACTATCATTAAGTTCGGCGCTGTGAAGTCGGCGATGTACCTCTACATCAATGGACGAGAGGTGGGTTACAGCGAGGACTCGAAGACGCCTGCCGAGTGGGACATAACACGTTATCTGCAGCCCGGCCGCAACCGTGTGGTGGCAAAGGTTATTCGCTGGTGCGACGGCAGCTATCTGGAATGTCAGGATATGTGGCGCATGAGCGGCATCACACGCGACGTAGAACTCTACAGCGTCCCCTCGACCTATATCACCGACATCAAAGTCCTCGCCGACCTCGACACCAGCGACTGGAGCACTGGCCGCCTTGACGTGATGATAGACCTCAACCGCGAGGTGCAGGGCGGCTCTGTGACGTTCGCCTTGTATACCCTCAACGGCATTGCTGTCAGCGGAGTTGGATACGGCGTTAAACTCAGCAAGGGCGACTGGTTCGCCATACACCAGTCGAACTACGCAGACATACATCCCTGGACCGATACCACTCCGACACTCTACAACCTTGTTGTAACCCTTTACGGGACTGATGGCCGCGAGACGGAGCGTATCACCAAGAAGATAGGCTTCCGCCATATTGACATCCGCGATGGCCTGCTGCGCCTCAACGGCAAGCCTATGGAGATACGTGGCGTGAACCGCCACGAGCATTCGGTTGTGGGTGGCCATTATATCACTCCCGACGAGATGCGCGAGGACATACGCCTGATGAAAGAGATGGGCGTCAATGCCGTGCGCACCAGCCACTATCCCGACGACGAGTTGTGGTACGACCTCTGCGACTCGGCAGGTCTGTATGTGTGGGACGAGGCCAACAATGAAAGTCACGCCCAAGGCTATGGCGAGCACAGTCTGGCCAAGAAAAAGGAATGGCTCAATCCGATACTGGACCGTGTGTACAATATGTACAAACGTGACCGCAACCACCCCTGCGTCATAGTCTGGAGCTTGGGCAACGAATGTGGCAACGGCTACTGTTTCGAGGAGGCCTACCGTTTCCTCAAAGGCAAAGACAACACGCGACCGGTGGTGTATGAGCGTGCTGAGTTGGATTGGAACACCGATATTGTGGGCATTATGTATCCTTCGGTCGATTTCCTGTCGCAGTATGCCCGCAACCCGAGAAATAAGAGACCCTATATCATGGTGGAGTACTGCCACGCGATGGGCAACTCGATGGGTGGCTTGAAGGACTATTGGGACACGATAGACAAGTATCCCCAGCTGCAGGGCGGTTTCGTCTGGGACTGGGTGGACCAGGCTTTCTGGATGGAGAACGGGGAACGGAGAACGGAGAATGGAGAACGGAGAATGGAGAATGGAGGTTGGTGGGCTGCCGGTGGCGACCTTGGCGAGTTGCCGGGACTGAAAGACGACGATGCCTTCTGCGCCAACGGAATACTTGCCGCCGACCGCACACGCCATCCCCACGCCTACGAGGTAGAGGCTGTCTACACGCGCGGCGGAAGCAATGTGCACGCCAATATGTCACAGGCTGTGCCCGAACGATTGATGACAGGCCCAGCCGAGCACTACAGCATAGACCGCGACAAGCATAGTGTGACTCTGAAAGGACAGAACTTCAGCGTGGCTATAAGCACCTTTGACGGCAGCATAACATCCTATCGCATCAATGGCCGCGAGCTGTTGGCACGTCCGCTGCGGGCCAACTTTTGGCGTCCGCCGACGGAGAACGACCGTGTGGACCCGCTGGGAGCACGCGCCTGGCAGGGGCTGGACCAGTTGAAGACCGAGGTGCTGAGCGTAAGCACTGGCAAGGCCGAGGTTCAGATGCTGATGCGCCTGACCACCCCCGACGGGGCATCGATGCGCTTGAAGCAGATTGTCGTGGCCGACGAACAGGGCTGCCTGCAGTTGAACTATATGGTGGTGCCGGGTGGCCAGTTCCGCACATTGCCCAAACTGGGCCTGCAGTTCGGACTTGATACATCGTATGTGGCATGCACCTTCTACGGCAACATTCACGAGACCTACCCCGACCGTAGCGAAGCACAGAGGGTGAGCACGTGGTACAAGAGCCTCGAGGAGTTGGGCGCGCCACAGTATGTGGTGCCCGAGGAGCAGGGTAACCGAGAGGTCTGGTGGGTTCGTTTCAACGGCGAAGGGACAAACCTTACCGTAGCACGCAACGACGATTGGAAAGAGCCGTTCAACTTCAGCGTGCGTCGATGGAGTGACAGTACGTTGACAGCGGCACGCCGCTGGCGCGACGTGGGCGAGCCCGACCCCTACTATACAGTGAGCATCGACTACCGACAGGCAGGTCTGGGCACGGCAACCTGCGGCCCCGGCGTGGCCGAGCGCTACGCTATAAGCGGCGACAGCAGCTATTGCTACAGCTTCATTATTTCCCATGGTCATCAAAACCGTCTATATTCCTTCGGTTCAAGCATACACCCTGACTTGAGGCAGATGCCGCCCTCTGAAGGGAATGGCAGACTGAAGGTGTCCGGTGTGGTGAGCAGCAGGGAGCCTGCGAAGCAGTATGCCAACGGTTTTCCGCAGGTGCTGGTCAACGGACGTCGGGCTGTGTCCGGCGACTGGCAGCACGGCTGGGTGGGTTTCCACGGCTGTGATACGGTGGAGCTGACGTTGACCCTCGAGGAGTATGCCAATATCAAGGAGATTTCCGTTGGCGCATGCCACAGTCCGGCCGACTGGGTGGTGAAGCCGATGGATGTGCAGGCGCGGTGGAGCATCGACGGCACGAGATGGTCGGGGTGGCAGAGCCTTGACTTGCTGAATCCGCCCGCCGACCTGTATGGCGACAGTCGCCGTCTGCGCTACAGTATTGAACCGCGTGGCGCGAAGAGCGTCCACTATGTGAATGTGCGTTTTGTGTGCCGTCCGACGCTGCCGCTGTGGCACCCTTACACCCCCGACAAGGCGTGGCTGATGATAGACGAGGTGGAGGTCCGCAGAAGATAGTTTTGGGGTGTGCACAATAAATAATATATTATAGCGTTATACACGAACAATGATGCAGGCAAAGGTGCCTGCTTGGCAATAAAAACATACAACATGAGCTTGATAAAATCCATATCCGGTATCCGCGGTACCATAGGCGGACCGGCAGGCGAGGGCCTCACACCCCTCGATGTAGTGAAATTCACGTCGGCGTTTGCCACCTTCCTGAAATCATCCTACAACGGACGTCTGCGGATTGCCGTGGGACGTGATGCACGCCTGAGCGGCGCGATGGTTGACCGTCTGGTTGTAGGCACCCTGCAGGGCATGGGTGTCGATGTGCTTGAGACGGGTCTCAGCACGACCCCTACGACGGAGATGACGGTTATCGACGGCCACTGCGACGGTGGCATCATCATCACGGCGAGCCACAATCCAAAGCACTGGAATGCGCTGAAGCTGCTCAATTCAAAGGGTGAGTTTATCAGCGACGCCGAGGGCAAGGAAGTGTTGCGTCTGGCCGAATCGGCAGAGATACAATACAGCGAGGTGGACGACCTGGGCACCGTGACCGTCGAGAACGACTGGATAGACCGCCACATAGAGCGTGTGATGGCGTTGCCGCTGGTGGATGCCGATGCTATTGCCAAGGCTGGCTTCAAGGTGGCTGTCGACGCGGTTAACAGCACGGGCGGCATTGCCATTCCGCGTCTGCTGCGCTGCCTGGGTGTGAAAGAGGTGGTGGAGTTGAACTGCGAGCCGACAGGCCATTTCGCCCACAACCCCGAGCCGATACCGCAGAACTTGACGCAGATAAGCGATTGTGTGCGTGAGAACCACTGCGACCTCGGCATTGTGGTTGACCCCGATGTGGACCGCCTCGCCCTTGTCTGTGAGACTGGCGAGATGTTCGGCGAGGAATACACCCTTGTGTCGGTTGCAGACTATGTGTTGCAGCATACCCCCGGCAACACGGTGAGCAACCTGTCGTCGAGCCGCGCCTTGCGCGATGTGACCAGACGCTATGCCGGATGCCAGTACAATGCCGCTGCGGTGGGCGAGGTGAACGTCACCACCCTGATGCGTCAGACCGGTGCCGTCATTGGCGGCGAGGGTAATGGTGGTGTCATATATCCCGAGTTGCACTATGGCCGCGACGCCCTGGTGGGCGTTGCCCTCTTCCTTACCCTTCTCGCCAAGAAGGGTATGAAGGTGAGTGAGCTGCGCAAGACCTATCCCGAGTATATCATTAGCAAAAATCGCAAAGACCTTACTCCCGAGATGGATGTCGATGCCCTGCTGGCCAAGGTGGCCGGTTTTTACAATGGCGCTGCCGGAGTGGAGAAGGTAACGACCATCGACGGTGTGAAGATTGATTTTGCCGACGGTTGGGTGCACCTGCGCAAAAGTAATACCGAACCCATCATACGCATCTACAGCGAGGCGGCTACCGAGGTCCGTGCCAACGAGTTGGCCCAGCAGGTGATGCAGCAGATATGAATATGTGCGTTTTATAATATGTCAATTTGTTAATCATTGAAGGAAATGGAAGAAAACAGTTACCGTCGTTTGACACGTAGCACCACCGACCGCCATATAGCCGGAGTGTGTGGCGGTTTGGCAAAATACCTTAATGTCGACCCTGCAGTGGTGCGTATCCTGTTTCTGGTGGCCCTCCTGTGTGGCAGCTTGGGTTTCTGGGCCTATATCATAGTCTGGATTGCCACCCCAGAAGACAACCGTATTGAGAAGTGAAATAAAACCTGACGATGATGAGAATAATTACAAGATTAGTTCTCTTTGCCGCCGCGATGGTGGCATCGGCTGGTGTAATGGCACAATCCAGTGGCTGTGATATCACCTTGCCATACATTGAGAACTTTGATAGCTATTCTGCAGAGAATGGCACTACTCAACCAGACTGCTGGAACCGCCTGAGTGGCTTTGTCGTGAACTATAATCCACTGACAATAAGGCCAAATTTGTATACATACGGCGGAGGAAAAGTTCTCAACTTCAATGGACAGGGTTCGGGATCGGGCGTGATGCAGATTGCCACTCCGCTCATCCCTGCGTCGTTGAATAATATTGAGATTTCGTTCCGCTGTTCTGGAGAAGGGCTGCGGCTATATGCTGCCGTCGACACAACCGACGAAAGCACCTGGGTGCTGATAGGCACCTATGGTTCCGGCAGTATGTGGAGTTGGACCAATATAGAAATCCAGACCAACACTATCGGTGGTATCCCTGCCGAGCAGGGCTTCCTGGTCTTTGCGGGCGATTATGGAAATAGCGGCTATTGCACTGGCCGTTTGGACGACTTCTCGGTTGTTGCAATGAATGGCTGCGAAAAACCAGCCAGCGTAGGCGCGGAACAGATTTCACCCGAAGGAGCCACGCTGACGTGGGATGCTGTGGACGGTGTCACCAACTACCGTGTGAGTTACAATACGACAAACGACTTGTCGACTGCCACCGCACAGAATGTGACGGGCACTAGTTTGGACCTCACCGGATTGGATCCGAATACCCAATACTATGTGTGGGTGCAGAGCCTTTGTGATGCTACCACGCTGAGCGACACTCGTACCACCACCTTTACTACCCAGCTGAGCTGCTATCCGCCGGTCAATCTGCATCAAGTCGGCACCAGTTTCGATGCAGCTTCGTTTTCATGGGAGTTCGACAATCGCGGGCATAGCGCCACCAGTGTGTGGACTGTGCTGCGTGACCTTACTGACCCCACTGTTGAGGATGTGGAAAGCGAGAGCAGCGGTGAGAACAGCCACTTTGTAGGTGGTCTCGATCCCTCGCATAGCTATGAGATGGATTTCTATATTATCTGTGGAGATGACACCGCTGAGGTGGCGACCTTGCCGGTGACCATCAAGGTGTGTGGCGAGAGCGCCCTTGCAGCCCATGCCCACGACTATGATATGCATCCGGTGCCGGTGGGGTATAATTACGGCTATTCCCAGATGATGTACCCAGCCGATGTGTTCTACGACATGGATACCATATATGGTTTGGTACTTCGCCGCTACTTGCTTAGTGACAATGCTGTCGAGGTGAACCGCACCCTGAGCATATGGATGAAGAATACTGCCGACACGTCGCACAACACGGCTGTGTCGGTGTCAGGCATGACCCAGGTGGCCAACGATGTCACCTATACATTCCCTGTCCAGGAGTGGGACACCATTTACTTTACCACCCCCTTTATATATGAAGCAGGCAACAATGTCATTGTAACCATAGACGACAATTCTGGCAGCCATGTGAGTACCAGCTCGGCACAGTGGATGTGGCATGAACAGTACTGGCGCACCAACTACAAGAATGACGACAACAATAATCCCAATCCTGCCAGTATCTCAGGTACCACTGCCTCACACCGTTGCCCCGACATGCGTTTCGTTGGCCCTTGCAATGTGGACCTCGCATGTGTGGCTCCGGTTGTCGCAGTGGATGAGGTGGACAGCATGAGTGCTGTCATAGACTGGGCAGGGAACGCCAACAGTGCTTATATAGTGGAGTACCGCAATGTTGGAGCCGCAGAATGGACGTGGGTGGCTACGGTGGATTATCCGCCATATACACTGGAAAACCTGCAGCCCACTACCTACTATGAGGTTCGTGTCGGCATAGAGTGTGACGAGATGCGATATAGCGATGTCGTTACTTTCACCACAGACTGCGCTCTGTTGAATATACCGTTCGATTTCACACAGAACGATATGTGTGCCGCTGCCGACAATGGCTTTGCTCCCTGCTGGGACTTCTCATATAATACTTTCCGTGGCCGACTGACCGACAGTCATCGCGGCTATGTGCGCAATGTGGGCAACGGCGAATGGCTTATTTTGCCTGCAATGGCAGAATCTCCACAGTCTGCCCGTCTGCGTTTTTGGGCCGAGACTTCGACGGCTGCCTCGGTTAAGGTTGGTGTGACAAGTATGTCGAATTGCTCCGACGTGGTGTGGGTTGATACAGTGGAGCTCCCTGCCAGTAACCCCAACACCTCGCATAACGAATATACCAGCTATCTGGACAGCTACACCGGCACCGGAAACCGCATCGTGTTGAGCTCTATTGTGACCAACGATTACCATGCGGTCTATTTCTTTGACTTCCATATAGAGGAGATCGGTGTGTGCCGTCCTGTTACCAACCTCACGTTGGCATCTGCCGATGCAGAGAGCCTTAGCGTCAGCTGGGTGCCTGTGGGTGTTGCCGAGTCGTGGGTTGTCTATCGCAACGGCGTCGAGGTGGGTACTGTCGACAATACACCAAACTTTACCATCACCGGTTGTGAGCCATATACCGACTATGTGATAGGTGTGCGTGCTCTTTGTGGAGAAGGTGACACGTCGGATATGGTGAGCAAAGTGTTCCGCACGGCATGTGATGGCGACCAGTGCAGCTTCACTGTGCATGGTGTGGCCGCCAGCGGCGAAGGATGGATGGGCGGTTACCTTGATATAAAGGGCGACAGCATAGTCAACGTGGGTACCATGAAGATGCTCACCGGTAGCACGATGGACATGACCTTCTCGGTATGTGCCGACATGGAGGTGAGTTTCCACTGGCGTTCCGGTAATGCCGATGGATTGTGCTCGTTTACCATCACCAACGCATACGGACAGATAGTCTATATTGCCGCTACGGCGGAGAACCTTGGCCAGAACTTCTACGTCACCGACTCGATATGCGATAGCATTGTAGGCTTAGAGCCGACTCCTGCGGAATATACCGTGACAGTGAACTACGACCACATGCAGGGCAATGTGACTGGTGCGGGTACATATCCTGTCGGCACTGTGGTGACTCTTGAGGCCACTCCGTATTCCGGCTACCACTTCACAGGATGGAGCAACGGTATTACCAACCCGGTCTACAGTTTCGTGCTTGAATCCAATGTGATACTGACAGCCAGCTTTGCACCGAATACAGGTATAGCTTCTGTCGATGGCAGCACCTTCAGCCTTTCGCCCAATCCTGCCAACACTATGGTGACGGTGTCGGGCTTCGAGGGCATTGCTACCATAAGCCTTATTGATCTCAACGGACGTGAGGTCTACCGCAAAGATGCTGTCGTGGCAGGAGAGCAGATCGACCTGTCGCAGGTGACAAAAGGCATCTACTTTGTCCGCGTGGTAAACGCGACAAGCAATGCAACAGGAAAGCTTATTGTCAGATGATCCGAGGAATAGCTTCCAGCAGAGTGCGGGTATAGTCAGTCTGCGGGTTGTTGAAGAGGTCGTCGGGGGTACCACTCTCGACGACCTTTCCTTTTTGCATCACCATGATGCGGTCGCACAGGTAGTGCGCCACCGAAAGGTCGTGGGTGATGAAGAGGTAGGTGTAGTGGTGGTTCCGCTTGAGGTCGTTGAGGAGGTTGAGCACCTGCGCCTGCACACTCACGTCGAGGGCCGACACGCTCTCGTCGCACACCACCAGCTCGGGCTGCAGTATGAGGGCGCGTGCTATGCATACTCTCTGACGTTGGCCACCGCTCAGCTCGTGCGGGTAACGGCTGTACCAGTCGGCCTGCAGGCCGACCTGCTCCATCAGTTCTATGACACGTTCTCTATATTCAGTCTTCTTTCCGCCTCCTACTTTGTGTACCCGCAAAGGCTCACAGATGGCTTCGCCGATGGTAACCCTCGGGTTGAGAGAGGAGTAGGGGTCTTGGAAGATTATCTGCAGCTTGGGGTGCAGGGCACGCATCTCGCGTGCCGACAGGTTGTCGAGTGCGCGGCCGCGGTAACTGATATTGCCGGCGCTGTGGTCTATGAGGTGCAGCAGGGCGCGTCCCAGGGTGGTCTTGCCACAGCCACTCTCTCCCACAAGGCCCAGCGTCTCGCCCTCCATGATGTCGAAGCTTATGCCGTCGACACCTTTCAGGGTCTGCAGTGGCTTGCCGAATATGCTCTTCTTGAGGGTGTATTCCACCGTCAGGTTCTTGACGGAGATCAATGTTGAATGTTGAATGTTGAATGTTGAATTGTTTGATGCGTCAGCCAATTCCTCATACTTCATTCTACATTCTTCATTATTAAGAAAGTCTTCCACCGTCGGCAACCGCTCGGGACGGCTGTCGAGCGGCGGGCGGCAGGCCAGCAGGCCTTTGGTGTAGGGCTCTTGAGGGTTGTACAGTATCTCTTTGGCTGGACCTTGCTCCACTACGTGGCCGCGGTACATCACCAGTATGTCGTCGGCTATCTGTGCTATCACACCGAGGTCGTGGGTGATGAATATGATGCTGATGCCGTATTTCTGTTGCAACGACTTGAGCAGTTCGAGGATGGTCTTCTGCACCGTCACGTCAAGGGCTGTAGTTGGCTCGTCGGCGATGATGATGTCGGGGTTGTTGATAAGCGCCATGGCTATCATCACGCGCTGCTTCTGGCCGCCGCTCAGTTCGTGGGGGTAGCTGTCGAATATCTTTTCGGGGCGGGGGAGGAGCACCTCTTTGAACAGCTCTATGACGCGCTTCTTTAGTTCCTCGTTCCTCATTTCACATTCCTCGTCAGAATGCGCCCGCATCATCTCCACAACCTGTGCTCCGCATTTCTGCACCGGGTTGAGGCTCGTCATGGGCTCCTGGAATATCATACTTATGCGCTTGCCACGTATGTTGCGCATCTGCTCCTCTGAGAGCTCTATCAGATTAATTGTTCTAACCGAATCATCCGAATTAATCCGAATATTGTCTGTTTCGGTTAGAGCGTTGTCTGTGAGCAGGGCGGTGCCGCTGACTACGGCCTTCTTGGGCAGCAGCCCCATCAGAGCCATGCTGCTCACGCTCTTGCCGCTGCCGCTTTCGCCCACTATGCCCAGCGTGCGGCCGCGCTCCAGCGTGTAGCTGACGTTCTCCACCACCGTCCGCCTGTCGAACGCTACGGAGAGGTCCTTTACTTCCAGTATTTTGTTCTTGTTATCCACCTTGAATCTAACATTTCGACGGCAAAGATACGCCATTTATTGGATATGACAAAATAAATTTTGCCGGTTTGTTCATTGGCGCTTGTTTCCGAGAGCTATTACTGGCAACAGCAGTCTCTTGCCCGGCTTCTTATTGTCGCTCGACAAAGTTTTGTTACATAGTAAGATGAGTGACTTATGGCGGCGTGTCACGGGCGGGTTGGCGGCGTGTGCGGTCTATATGCAGTGGAGTGGAGGTGGAGTATGGGTGGAGGGGGTGTGGAGGGGATGTGGAGCGGGTGGCCAGTTGGTGCTGGTTTACAGGTTGTTAGATTGGGGCTGTCGGTATATTTTGCTGAAAACGTGATGGGTGTGTTGCCGCTTGTGTGCAAAATATGTGCAAAAAATATTTTATATTAATTTATGTTCAATATGAAAAAATGTGTATATTTGCACCCCGTAAGAGACAACAATTTTATACATATAAACATTATACAACTATGACAAAATCAGAACAATTCATGGAGATGGAAGCCAAGTATGGCGCCCATAACTATCATCCGCTGCCCGTCGTTCTCGCCAAGGGTGAGGGCGCTTTCGTGTGGGACTGCGAGGGTAAGAAGTATTACGACTTTCTCTCGGCCTACAGTGCTGTGAACCAGGGTCACTGCCACCCGAAGATTGTCAAGGCTATGTGCGACCAGGCTCATGAGCTGACCCTCTCGAGCCGCGCTTTCTATAACAACTGCCTCGGTGAGTGGGAGAAGTATGTCACCGAGTATTTCGGCTACGACAAGGTGCTGCCTATGAACAACGGCGCCGAGGCCGACGAGACGGCCCTGAAGCGGGCCCGCCGCTGGGGTGTGGTCAAGAAAGGGATTCCCAACGACGA
>JAEEGL013632847.1_pt1 | contig 59245 bp, 48 predicted proteins | sample 9134231 | NCBI WGS metagenome assembly JAEEGL01 (sample SAMN16246548, study PRJNA631951) | gut metagenome | biome: gut microbiome; feature: rumen; material: fiber-attached | host: Bos | place: Iran: Karaj | collected 2018-10
ACACCCCGCGCCACCTGGCGGAGTTCTGGATGACTGAGCCGGAAATGGCCTTCTATGACCTCTATGACGACATGGACCTGGCGGAGGAATTCGTCAAGTACCTGGTGCAGTATGCATTGGACCACTGCATGGACGACCTCAGGTTCCTCAACGACAAATATGACGACGGGCTCATCGCCCGCATGCAGGGCGTGCTGGGCATCCCCTTCCAAAGGGTCACCTACACGGAGGCGGTGGAGATTCTGGAAAAAGCCGTTGCAGAGGGTGTCAAATTCGAGTACCCGGTGCACTGGGGCACGGATTTCCAGAGCGAGCACGAACGCTACCTGGTGGAGAAGCACTTCGGCAAGCCCGTCATCCTCATCAACTTCCCCAAGGACATCAAGGCCTTCTACATGAAGCAGAACGAGGACGGCCGCACGGTCCGCGGCATGGACGTGCTCTTCCCCAAGATTGGGGAAATCATCGGCGGCAGCGAAAGGGAAGCCTCGCTGGAGAAGCTGGAGAAGCGCATCGAAGAACTGGGCATGTCCCGGAAGAACCTGGAATGGTACATAGACACCCGGCGCTACGGCTCCGTTCCGCACAGCGGTTTCGGCCTGGGCTTCGAGCGCCTGCTGCTGTTCGTCACGGGCATGGCCAACATCCGGGACGTCATCCCGTTCCCGCGCACCCCTAAAAACGCAGAGTTTTAAAAGCTTATAGATATGTTAGTCATCGGTATCGCCGGCGGTTCCGGCTCAGGAAAGACGACGGTCGTCAAGGCCATCACCCAGCAGCTGCAAGGCCGCGTAGTGGTCATTCCTCAGGATTCCTACTACAAAGACTCCAGCCATGTTCCGCCGGAGGAGCGCAAGAACATCAACTTCGACCATCCGGACGCCATCGACTGGAAACTCATGTGCCAGCAGATCCGCGAGCTCAAGGCCGGCCGCACCATCGAGCAGCCTGTCTATTCGTACCTCACCTGCTCGCGTTCCACCACGGAAACCGTCACCGTGGAGCCGGAAGAGGTCATCATCGTGGAGGGTATCCTCATCTTCACCTGCAAGGAACTGCGGGACCAGATGAACATCAAAATCTTTGTCGATGCAGATGACGACGACCGCCTCATGCGCATCATCGTCCGGGACATCGCGGAACGCGGCCGCACCATCGAAACGGCCATCGAGCACTACTGCGACACGGTGAAGCCCATGCACCTGCAGTTCATCGAGCCGTCCAAGCGCTATGCAGACGTCATCGTTCCGCAGGGCGGCCACAACAAGGTGGCCATCGACATCATCAGCAATACCATCGAAAAGGCCCTTGCCCAGAAGCAGGCCCGGCATCACAAATAAATGAAGCTCACACCGGACCAGAAAGCAGGATTGTATGTCACCGCCATCGTCCATCTTGTGGCGGTCATCCTCTTGCTGGCGGTCCGGATAGGCTTTGAGGTGCAGCGGGAAAACAGCTTCGTGCTGGATTTCACCAAGCAGGAAGAGCTGGAAAAGAAAGAGGAGGAAACCCGCCTGCAGGAAAGCGCGGCGGCCGCCCTGGAGCGGCTCATCGCCGCATCGGCCGGCGTTCCCATCCGCAATGTCACCGTAGACCGCAGCGCGCTCAAGGACGACCGCGGCACCAATGCCGAAGAGCTTTACAAAGAGGCCGAACGCCTGGCCCGGGACCTCCGGGACGGCCAGAACCGGCCGGAAGAGCTGGAGGAAGCCGTCATCGCCGCTCCCCCTTCCCCGGTCAAGGCCGAACAGCCGGCCGTTCGGGCCTACAGCGGCCCTTCGGTCCTCTCCTGGAGCCTGGACGGGCGGAATGCCTCGCACCTTCCCATCCCGGCCTACCGCTGCTACGGGGCCGGCGAAGTGACGGTGGTCATTACCGTCAACAACAAGGGGGACGTCACCAACGCCAAGGTGGACGGCGCCGCCTCCACCTCCGACGAATGTCTCCGCAGCTTTGCCGTCCGCGCCGCCCGGCTGTCCAAGTTCTCGGCCTCCTCCACGGCGCCTGCCCGGCAGATGGGCACCATCACCTACGCATTCATAGCACAGTAACAGTATGGAAAAGATCCAAAGTGTGGCCGTTCTTACCTCCGGCGGAGACTCCCCCGGCATGAACGCCTGTATCCGTGCCGTCACCCGCACGGCCATTTTCAACGGGATGAAAGTATTCGGCGTGTACCGCGGCTATGAGGGCCTGGTCAACGGCGAGCTCAAGGAATTCACCACCGAGATGGTGTCCAACACCATCCAGCGGGGCGGAACCATCCTGAAGACCGCCCGCTGCCAGTCGTTCATGACCCCCGAAGGCCGTCAGAAAGCCTACGAGAACCTCCAGAAGTTCAACATCCAGACGCTCATCGTCATCGGCGGCAACGGTTCCCTCTCCGGCGCCTACCAGCTGGCGCGGGAGTACGACATGCCCGTCATCGGCATCCCCGGCACCATCGACAACGACCTCAGCGGAACAGACCTTACCATCGGCTACGACACGGCGCTCAACACCATCGTGGAATGCGTAGACAAGATCCGCGACACCGCCTCCTCGCACGAACGCATCTTCTTCGTGGAAGTGATGGGACGGGACGCCGGCTTCCTGGCACAGAACAGCGCCATCGCCTCCGGGGCGGAAGCGGCCATCATCCCGGAAGACAGCACGGACGTGGACCAGCTGGCCAATTTCATCGGCCGGGGCATCCGCAAGAGCAAGAACAGCTCCATCGTCCTGGTCTCCGAGGCCAAGAAAGACGGGCAGGGCGGCGCCCTCTACTATGCCGAACGCATGAAGAAGGAGTACCCCCAGTACAACGTGCGGGTCACCATCCTGGGGCACCTGCAGCGCGGCGGCACCCCCACCGCGGCGGACAGAATCCTTGCCAGCCGGCTGGGCTATGCCTCCATCCAGGCCATCCTGGAAGGCCAGCGCAACATCATGGTGGGGGTCCGGAACGACCAAATCGTGTATGTCCCCCTCTCCCGCGCCATCAAGAACGACAAACCCATCTCCCGGGAACTCATCGACCTGCTCACGGTACTGAGCATCTGATTTTGCCGGCAGCTTCTCCCTTCCATTACGCGTTTTTGGGCAAAAACGCGTAATGGTGTGTCCCCATGGGCAGTTCATTACGCGAAAAACGCCAAAAACGCGTAACGGCGTGCCTCCGGGGGCCGATGATTACGCGAAAAACGCCAAAAACGCGTAATGGCATGCCTCCGGGGGCCGATGATTACGCGAAAAACGCCAAAAACGCGTAACGGCGTGCCTCCGGGGGCCGATCATTACGCGAAAAACGCCAAAAACGCGTAATGGTGTGTCCCCATGGGCAGCTCATTACGCAAAAAACGCCAAAAACGCGTAATGGCCGTCAGCGGACGGGCTCGTGGCGCACTATCTTCCAGCCGATGAGGCCGATGAGGATGGAGATCAGGGGCGAGAGGATGTTGAAAAAGCAGAATGGGGCATAGGCCAGGGTGGGAACGGAGAGGATGGTGGCCTGGGTCATGCCGCAGCTGGACCAGGGGTAGAGGGGCGATGTGACGGTGGCCGAATCTTCCACGCTCCGGCTCAGGAGCCGGCCTTCGTAACCTTCTTTTTCGAAACGGTCCCGGTAGATATTGGAGGTGAGGATAATGGCCAGGTACTGGTCCGAGACGATTCCGTTGAGGGCCGTTCCGGTGACCACCGTGGAGCCCACCAGTCCTCCGCGCGAACGGGTGAGCGGCTGCAGCACCCGGGAGAGGTCTGCAATCATGCCGCTTCCCTGCATGGCCGCCCCGAAACACATGGCGCAGATAATCAGGTACACCGTATTGAGCATTCCCAGCATGCCGCGGCTGGTGACGAGCTGGTTCATTTGAGCCACGCCCGTATCCAGCGAAACGGTATTGTAAATCATCTCCACCACACCGGCAAAGAGGACCCGCGCCGCGGAACCTTCCGTCACGCCTGCGCCGATGCCCCGGACCACATCGGCCTGGAAAAGGAGGGCGGCAAGGGCGGCCGCAAGGGACGAAAGGGCCAGCACCACGAGCGCCGGCATCCGCTTCCAGATGAGAAAGAGGGTGAGCGCCGGGACCATAAAAAGCCACGGCGTAATGTGGAACGTAGCCGACAGGGTGGCCGAATAGACCTCCATCTGCCCTTCCGGAAGCCCGCCATGGGCCAGCCCCAGCACCGTGAACGCCACCAGGGTAATGGCAAAGGACGGGACGGTGGTGTAATACATGTAATGGATGTGGTCGAAGAGCCCCACGCGGTTGATGGACGAGGCCAGGACAGTGGTGTCTGACAGCGGAGAAATCTTGTCTCCGAAATAAGCCCCGGAGATGATGGCGCCGGCGGTCATGGCGTCGGAGAAACCTTCTGCGCGGCCAATCCCCAGCAGGGCCACTCCCACCGTGGCGATGGTGGTCCAGGAAGAGCCGGTCATGACCGAAACCACGGCGCAGAGCACGCAGGCTGTAAGGAGGAAGACCTTTGGGCTGATGATGCGCATCCCATAATAGATGAAGGCCGGGACCACCCCGCTCATGGTCCAGGTGCCGGAAATGGCCCCGATCAGAAGGAGGATGAGGATGGCGGTGGCCACCTCCCCGATGCGCTGCGAGATGGCTTGCTCGAACTGGCTCCAAGGAGTCTTGTAAAGCCAGATGGAAAGGCCGATGGCTACGCCCGCCGCCGCCAGCAGCGCCACCTGGGAGGCCCCCAGGATGGAATCCGCCCCGAAGATGGAGATATCCAGGGCCAGCAGTCCGATGAGCACCGCCAGCGGGATGAGGGCGATGAGCGTGCGTTTGAGGTTCCCGCGGGGCATGGGCGCCTAGAAGTTGACGCGGACCTGGCAGGACTGATTGTTCCAATAGCCCACATCTACGTGGAAGTTCTCCAGGGCGATGCGGGATTCGTTGAACGGATTCTTACCATCCTTATAGGAGGAGACACCTAAGCCAGAGAGGTCTCCCAGTTTTCCGTTGGTTTGCCCAATCACAAAATAGATGCGGTCACTACCATCGTCTGCAGACACGATGAAGTTTCCGCCCGTGTCCTTTGTGACCGTAATGACCTGCGTCTCACCCTGGGTGCGGGTCCAGTAGTAATTGTCGTATCCCTTTTCCACTGCGATGCTGCTGATCCAGAGCAGCTGGTCCAGATGCATGCGGGAGACCATCTGACCGCCCTTGTCCTCTTTGGCGGAGCGGGTGGTGACCACGAAGAAACGGAGACTGGAATCCTTGCTCTCGGGGTTCTTCAAGGCGGACAGCCTGCAGGAAAACGGCTTTTCCTTGGTGGCGGCACCCAGTTCCACCAGGCCGTTGGCCGTTTCCAGCAAGACCCTGGAAATGAGGTCTTCCCGGTCCTGGGTCAGGTCAAACGAAGCAATGTCGCTCAGCGGAGTGGCCATGACTTCCTTGCCGAATTTAAAGGTATCCATAGCGATGCCGTACGCATAAATGTCTCCCGTCGCGGTAAAGGGCACTTGTGCGATTCCCTTGATAATGCCTATATTGGCCCCGGTCAGGACCGTTGTCGTGATGCGGTCGTCAAACTTTCCGGTAATGATGCTGGAGGCGAATTTCCAGTAGTCCTCCGGGGTGAAGAAGCTGAGTTTTGCCTCTGCGAGGAATTTATCGAAGGCTGCCTGGAGGCTGGTGGTACCGCTGCGCTGGTACTCTACCAGCTTGACAATCTTCTGGTCGGAAGTGTTGCGTGCGAGCCACTCGATGAAAAGCCCCATCCCATACCCATGGCTCTGATAGATATCGTGGTCCCGCTCCTGGGGCCAGAAAGAACGCAGGAACAGCGGGCCGAAGGAAATGCAGTTCTCTCCGATGCGCTTGTCTCCCGTGGTTTTTTCCGCCCAGCAGCCGATGGCTTCCGACAGCATGGCCCAGTGGTCGCCCGCCTCTCCTTCCTTGGCCCTTGTCCAGGGGGTGCGATTTACGTCGTACACATAGTCATGGATGGTGTGGAAAAGCTCATGGACGCAGGTCTGGCGCAGCTGGTCCACCATGTCCTGGGGGTAGGGATTCTTGGCCGACATGTCCTTGAACATATTGAAATTCAGCCGGATATACCCCCATTCCTTGAAGAAGGGGCTGCTGTAGGAATAGCCCCAGGCATCGTCCTTGAACTCTTCGAGCTTGAAGGTAATCCGTTCCTTGGGAATCTCGAAACCGAGGCTTTTGAGATGCTTGAAAGCGGAAGGGATATAGTCTGTCTTGAACACCCGGGCCAGGTCCTTCATCTTGTCCAGGATTTCCTTGGATTCCGACGGGGTGTTGGCGTATCTGCGGCTGATGGCCGTCAAATCCACGCTCAGGAAGTAAAGGCCGTCGGTTTCATTTCCTCCCTTTCCATAGGCAAGGTCGTTAGGATCGGCGGCTTTGGTCTCTGCGAAAACCGCTTCGTTGGTTACGAGGCCCACCAGGAAATAGGGATTGTGCCCGTCTGCATCTCCCGCTACGGGAATGCGGGCGCTGGCCTGGCCATTCGACACGGTGCAGTCCAGCGGGAAAACCGTTTCTTCCATCTGGTTGGTGTGATGGCCGAACGTGGGGGTCTGTACGAGCATGACCACGTCTTCCGGCGCTCCATCATAGGCGATGGAAAGGTTGAAGGGCTTGGCGGTCCCTTCCGAAGGGAAGGCCACCTGATAGACCTTCGAGAGGGCGGTTTCGGCAAAAGGACTGTTATTGACGGTCTTGACGGCCACCTTGCTGTCTCCGCTGAAAGCGCCGGCGGGAAAGTTGAAGCTGAGCTCTTCAAATTCCACGGAACCGCCCTCCGACGGAACGCTCATCCAGTCTCCGGAACTGACATTGACGGTGGGATTGAAATTGCTTTTCTTGCCCCCTGAAGGGTCGTAGGGCGTTTCGAAGCAGCCCGTCCAGGGAAAAACGGCAACTAGCAGCAGCGCGGCTGTACGGAAAACGGAGGAAGCGGAGAATTTCATGGCTATGGTTTATTGACTTTGCTAAGTTATGAATAATGCATCAGATACGCAAATAATCATTATCTTTGCCTGGACTATATAGCATCAAACAGGACATGGCCACTAAGAATCCCACATCCGGCGAACTCCAGAAATATCAGGGCAATTATTCGGAGGACGCCTTCTGGAAAAAAATCGGACGTTTTGCCGGAAAGGCGGGCGCCAAGGCGGTGTATTATGCCCTGGTACTGTTCTATACCCTTTCAGATCCAGCCACTCCGGCCAAGTACAAGGCCGTTATAGCGGGTGCGCTCGGGTACTTTATCCTGCCCATCGACCTCCTGCCGGATTTCCTGCCGTTCGCAGGTATGGCGGACGACTGGGCGGCCCTCATCGCCGCGGTCTCCTATGTTGCGTCTGCCATCACGGCCAGCCATAAGGAAAAGGCCCGGAAGAAGATGCTGGCCTGGTTCCCGGATGCCAGCGAGTCGGACCTCGGAGATATGGCCTAACCGTCCGTGAAAGAAGCGTTCAAACGGCTGCGCACAGTCCTCTGCCTTGCGCTTGTGCTCCTCTTGGCCGGTTCCTGCGGGGAGTCGTTCCGGCAGAATGTCCATGCCGGCGGCCTTACGCTCCTGAGGCGCCTCGGCTTCGGCGGTATGCCGCCGGCGCTGGTGGACCTTTCCGCCGAAGAAATGGTCCGGGTGGGTCCGGAAACTTCCAACGTCAAAGGCATCTACTTCTCTGATTTCGTGGAGGTTGAGAATTCAAACCACATTCGCCCGGCAGCGGCTTTCCGGGAAACTACCGACACCCTCCTCACAGACCAGCGCATCCTGCTTTCCACCATCACCGGTTTTTACGGAGTGGAAGACGGAAAGGCCAAAGTGGGCCGGCTGGACCAGTTCCGCGGCAGTACCGTAGTCCTCCCGGTCCGGAATCCGTTCTATGGCTATGTGGCTGGTATTCAAGTCACCCAAGAACTCGGCTTCTGGCAGCGGATCTATATCCGTCCGCCCTTCCAGGTCCTGAAGGCGCGCCGGGAACTCCGGCAGCAGCTCCTGGAAATGGAGCAGGAGGGCAGCCTGCCTCCGGGCAGCAGCAGCCGCGCTTCCGTGCGCCGGCAACTGCCCATCATATCGGCCTATCCCGGAGGAGTGCGCGTAAGGGTCATCGGCCCGGACGGCCTCCCCTTCGAAGAGCCCACCATCCAGGCGGCCGTCGGCGGCAAAATCTTTCTGGCCGACAGCCTGGGGCATGCCATTTTTGTCAACCGGCTTGGCGGCCTGGGGCCAGGGGAGCTCCGGCAGCTGAATGCGCTGCTGGCGGCTCACCCGCTCCGTCCGGTCATCATCGACAACGGCCGTTATGCCCGCTATGCGCTGGAAAAAGGCAATTATCAGGAGTACGTGTGGCAAGACCTCGCCCGCCCCGACAGCTGCCTCTATGTAGTGGGCAGCCTCAACCCCTGAAGCCACGCCATTACGCGTTTTGGGCGATTTTCGCGTAATGAACTGCACAGGAGAGCACACCATTACGCGTTTTTGCCGTTTTTCGCGTAATGAGCTACACCGGAGGTCACGCCATTACGCGTTTTTGGCGATTTTCGCGTAATGAGCCGCACAAGAGGGCACACCATTACGCATTTTTGGCGATTTTCGCGTAATGAGCTGCACCAGAGGGCAAGCCATTACGCGTTTTTGGCGTTTTTCGCGTAATGAACCGCACAGGAGAGCACACCATTACGCGTTTTTGCCGTTTTTCGCGTAATGAGCTGCACCAGAGGGCAAGCCATTACGCATTTTTGGCCTAAAACGCGTAACGAACCGCCCAAAGGCCAAAGCAGTCAGCGTTTAGCGGGTTGATGGGAGAAGGAACGGCGGGGGCCTTCTGCCTCCAGCCAATGGTCGTTGTCGAAAGCCTCCCCCGGAAAGGCATACGGCCCCTCATGGTCGATACAGAAGGCCATGTAAGTGATGGGCAGCCCCATCTCCAGGAACATCTTTTCGTAGAAGGTCTGCACCTCAAACACCGCCTCCACATCTGACAGCCCAGCAGGCAGGGGTTGGGTCTGCGGACCCATGGCCACCCTCGGCCGTGTAAGAGGGAGGGGCCCGCCGACATTGTCGGTGGGAGGGGTCGCGGAGCGACGGTCCGTAGACCCAAACCCTGCCTGCTGACCCATGACTGCCTCCGGCCGTGTAAGAGGGAGGGGCCCGCCGACATTGTCGGTGGGAGGGGGCGCGGAGCGACGGTCCGTAGACCCAAACCCTGCCTGCTGGCCCATGACTGCCTCCTGCCGTGTAAGAGGGAGGGGCCCGCCGACAACGTCGGTGGGAGGGGTCGCGGAGCGACGGTCCGTAGACCCAAATCCTGCCTGCAAGCCCTCGTGATAAATGTCTGTACCTGAAGCAAGTACCTGTAAACCATTGACCGTGCAGACCGCCAGCGTGTATTCATACAGGAAACGGGAGTCCGTCTTGAGGTGCACCACCCCGCCCGGACGCATGAACGAGCGGTAACGCTCCAGGAAGAGCGGCGAAGAAAGCCGGCTGTTTTCCGAACCCCGCAGCTGCGGATCCGAGAACGTGAGCCAGATCTCCGACACCTCGGACGGCCCGAAGAAGGCCGAAATGAATTCAATCCGCGTGCGGAGGAACGCCACATTCGGGAGCTGGTGTTCCGTGGCATACTTGGCCCCCTTCCAGAGCCTCGCCCCCTTGATATCCACCCCTATGTAATTGATTTCCGGATGCCTGAGGGCCAGGGCGATGGTATAGTCCCCCTTCCCGCAGCCCAGTTCCAGGACAATGGGATGGTCGTTCCCGAACATCTCCTCCCCCCAGTGCCCCTTGATGGCATGGTCCCGGAGCCTCAAGGAACGATCGCCTGCTTCCCGCGGCGCCAGCACCCCCGATGCTTCCGGCTGCAGCAGGCAGCGGAACGTCTCGTTTTCGGCAAATTTCCGGAGTTTTCCGTGTCCCATGGGCTACTTGTTGGCCTTGTTGGGAACGGCGCGGTCGCTCTTTCGGCGGGTACGCCCGCCCTTGTTACGCTTCTTCCGCTTCTTTTCCGGGTCGAACCGGTTGATGGCATCGTCCCCCACCGCCGACACGAATTCCGGCGCCACCACCTCTTCCTGGCGCAGCGTGGCAGGCTTTTCGCCCCTGCGGTTCATGGCCTGGATTTCCCGGACTTCGTCGGCCGAAAGCGGAATCACGTTCTCCAGCGAACCCTTTTCATAGGAGAAATAGAGCTTTTCCGCCAGGATGTCCGTCTTGACCAGGAAAGCCTGTCCGTCTTCCAGCTCCAGTGGTTCCAGCACCTTGGGAATGCGGCTGTGGGCGTCCATATAGGCCGTCACCTCATAGTTGAGGCAGCACTTGAGCTTGCCGCACTGACCCGCCAGCTTCTGCGGGTTCAGCGACAAATCCTGCACCCGGGCGGCCGACGTGGTGATGGACTTGAATTCCGTAATGTAGTTGGCGCAGCAGAGTTCCCGTCCGCAGACCCCCAGCCCCCCGATGAGGCCGGCTTCCTGCCGGGCGCCTATCTGCTTCATTTCCACGCGGATATGGAACTCCTCCGCAAAATCCTTGATGAGCTGGCGGAAGTCCACGCGGCCGTCGGCAATGTAGTAGAAGATGGCCTTGGTGCCGTCTCCCTGGAACTCCACGTCGCCAATCTTCATGTCCAGGCCCAGGTTGGCGGCCAGCACCCGCGCACGGATCATGGTCTCCTGCTCCCGGGCGATGGCCTCCTGCCAGCGCTGGATGTCGTACGGACGCGCCTTGCGGTAAATCTTCCGGAGCTCCGCCTTGGCCGGGTCCACCCCGCGGCAGCGCATTTGGCGCCCCACCACCGGGCCTTCCAGCGTCACAATCCCCAGGTCGTGCCCCGTAGCAGCCTCCACCACCACCAGGTCCCCCGTCTTGACGCTCTGGCCGGACGCATTGATATAGAAGCCTTTGCGCGTGTTTTTGAAGCGCACCTCGAAATAATCGTCATACTGCTCCTGGGCGATTCCCTTGAGCGTATCGTATACCTCCAGTTTGCAGCATCCCTGCCGGTAGCGGATATCCCGCTCGCCCGTGGCCTCGTCGATGGAGACGGTGCAGCCGCGGAAGCAGTCGAACTGGATGGATTCATTCGTATAATCTACCATGCTACTGAATCATATAGAGTTGGTCCACAAGGTCTGTGAACAGGATTTTCTGGTTGACGTTGCGCTCCACCAGGAGCAGGGCCCGCTCCAGCGCAGCCAGGGCTTTCCGCGGGAAAGTGGGCCTGAGGGCCCCGGCCATGCGGCGGTAATACTCTTCCGTCCCGGCCGGCAGCACCGCCAGCGCAGGAAACTTCTGCAGGAGGAAAATGCGCCGGAGGTCTTCGGCGGCCAGCCGGCAGAAACTCTTCTGCTGCTCCCGCACTTTGAGGTCCGCCACGGCCTCCCCCGTCTCCAGCGCCTTCAGCAGGTCCCGCGCCACAATGGCGTCCAACAGGTCGTGGAACAAATCGGCCAGCACCGTGTTACCGGCCGCCTCCCGCACATGGACCGCCGCATCGTCCTCCGGCGAAAGGGGCTGCACCCTGAGCTGCAGGCAGCGCGAAGAAATGGTGGTGAGCACCTTCTCCGGGGCATGCGTAATGAGCAGGAACAGCGTCTTCTGCGGCGGCTCCTCCACCATCTTGAGAAGGGCGTTGGCCGCCTGCTGGTTCATCTTTTCGGGCAGGTATAGCACCACCGTACGGTAGCCCCCTTCCACGGCCGAGAGCGACAGCCTTTCCAGGATGCTCCGCGCCTCGCTGACGGAAATATTGCTCTGCTTGCCTTCTATGCCGATAGCCGCATAGAGCTCATTCTCAAAGAAATACGGATTCTCCAGCAACAGTTTCCGGAAAGGGGCGATGTACTGCACCGAAACGGGCTTGTCTCCCCCGGCTACCGGAAAGACGAAATGGATGTCCGGATGGATGAGCCGCCCCACGCGGGGATTCCCGCCATAGAGCTGCTCCAGGAATTGCAGGACGATGGGGAAAGCCCCGCCGCCGTCGTCCTCGTGCAGGAGCATGGCATGCGGCACGTGCCCGCTCTCCGCCATCTGGGAAAGCGCACGGACTATCTGCGTATTGCCATAGACCTGCATATCCTTTATCTGCTGCGCCGGCCCACATAGAAGGCCAGCTGCCGTAAATACTCTTTTTCCGGGCTGTCCGGCAGCACCGCCAGATGCCCGATACTCTGGTCGATAAAAGCGTCCATCACCCGCCCGGCCCTTTCCACGCCGCCTTTCTCCGCCACAAAGCGGCGGATGCTTTCTTCCGCTTCGGGGCTGTCCGGAACGCGCGCCACCAAGGCCCGGACGGCGGCAGCTTCCTCCGGAGGAACCTCCTCCAGCGCCGACAGCAGCGGCTGGGTGATTTTCTGTTCCCGGAGGTCTGTCCCCACCGGTTTCCCAAGACCCTGCGACGGCACCGAATAGTCAAAGATGTCGTCCTTGACCTGGAAAGCCATTCCAAGGTTCCGGGCATAGTTTCCAACGGCTTCCACCCAGGCTTCCGGCGCCTGGACCGAAACGGCGGCCGAAACCGCAGCCGCCCGGAACAGCGAAGCCGTCTTGGAGAAGATAATCCGCTCATAATCGGCCTGGGAAGTGTCTCCCCGGCCGGCCTTTTCCAGCTGGAGCAGTTCCCCTTCCGCCAGGTGTCCCAGCGTCTCCGAGAAGATTTCCACCATCCGGAGAGGCTCCCTGGAGACGGAAAGAAGGGTCTTGACGCAGTTCACCAGCCAGTAATCTCCCACCAGCACGGCCGGTCCGCCGCCCAGCAGGTGCGCCACCGTGGGCATGCCCCTCCGCTCAGCAGCCCCGTCCACCACGTCGTCGTGCAGGAGCGAGGCGTTGTGCATGAGTTCCGCCGCCGCCGCGCAGCGGATGCTGTCCGGATTCACCTGGCCGCAGGCACCGGCCGCAAGAAGGGCGAGCATGGCCCGCACCCGTTTGCCGGGATGCTCCTGCAGCTGGCGGTTGGTCTGGTCCAGCAGGGCGATACCGCTGTCAAGGGCGGCCTCCATGGAGGCCTCCACCTGCTCCAGGCCGCCCTGGAGATACTGCCGGATGGGTGCGATATCCATTTACTGTCTGAACAGGGCCGAAAGTTCTTCCACCGAGCGGGGGAAGTGAATCATTTCCAAGTCTTTGGCCGGCATCATACCCGTCTGGGCATAATGGTCCAGCAAGCGTTTGAAAGGCTCGTAGAAACCATCCAGGTCAAGGGCGATTACCCTTCCGGAATAGCGGTTGAGCCGCTTGAGCACGTAAGTCTCAATGAGTTCGTCCAGCGTGCCGGTGCCGCCTGGAAGGGCGATGGCGGCGCAGGTTCCCTCCCGCATACGCTCCTTGCGTTCGGCCATGGTTTCCGTCCACACCACGTCTTTCACGGCCGGATTCTCCAGGCCCTTCATGAAACGGGGCAGGACGGCCGTATGGAGGCCGCCCAGGCGCACCGACTCGTCGGTGATGGCTCCCATGGTGCCGATGGCGCCGCCGCCGGAGACAACCCCATAACCCAAAGCGTGCAGCGCGCGAACCACTTCACGCGCTGCCGCATTGTACTTGGGGTCTATCTTCGTGCTGGAGGCACAGAAGATGGCTACCCTTTTTTCCATTAGAAAAACAGGCCCAGCGTGACCTTGATACCCTGATAGTTCTTCACTTCCGTGAGCTCGTCAAACTTGACGTTGGCTTTGTCCACGCCCAGGGTTCCCAGGTTCTTGAACCACTGCACGGAAATCTGGACATGGTCCAGGAGCTCGATGCCGCCGCCCAGGCCGAACCCGTATTCCAGGTTCTTGCTGAACTGCTGCAGGGATGCCTTGGTGGCCTCCTTGGAGGTGCTGTCCCAAACTTCCGTACCCGTGATGGCATAGCCGATGAACGGCTCCACCAGGGCAAACGGGCGTACGGCCACCAGGTCTACACCCAGCTGAACGCCCAGGGAGGCCTCGATGAATCCGGTCTTCAATTTGAAGTCTTCCACCTTGGCGTCTTTCATGTTGCCCATCTTGGCACCCTTCACCTGGTAGGCCAGGCCGGGCTGGAGCGTGAGGAAAGGAAGGACGTCGATCTTATAGGCCAGACCGGCGTGGAAGAGGCTGACATTGTTGAAATTGTCCTTGGCCGTGTCTTTGTTGACGGTGGTGTTGGACGAAGTGAAACCGCCGAAAATGCCGATCTGGGCATTGGCGATGGTAGCGGTAGCCAGGATGGCAACGGCTAAAGCAATGATTTTTTTCATCTCTTAAAGGTTAGCGTTGATTCTCTCGATTAATGCGTGCTTGGGCATGGCGCCCACGGTTTTGTCCACCATCTGGCCGTTCTTGAAGAACAGGAGCGTGGGGATGCTCATGATGCGGAACTGCGTGGCAATCTCGTCTGCATCGTCCACATTCACCTTCACCACGGTAATCTTGTCCGGCATCTCTTCTTCCACTTCGTCCAGGATGGGCGAAATCATACGGCACGGGCCGCACCAGGTGGCCCAGAAGTCTACAACGACGAGTTTTTCGTCCTGCAGCAATTCGGAAAAGTTGGTATTAGTAGCTACTTTCATATCGCATAAAGCTTAATTCCTACAAATATACGATTATTTTTCGAAACCTGCGGCTTTTTGTCGCCAGCCCGCCGGTCATCGCATTATCTTCATTAAATTGCAAATAATCCCGTTAATCCGGTTTCAACTATCCGTCGAATGGAAATTATTGATTCTGTGGCACTTAAAAGAAAGTGTCCAGGCATTTGACCCAGACACAATCGCATAAAAACCTACCAATGAAAGAGTTGCATTCGACGGGCCCTTAACGCCTCTGCGTGAGCATCGGAGGCCGATTATGCCTACCGGGCAGGTCTGAGAAACTATTCGTGAACAAAAGTGGCCGGTTTTGCTCATCGGGAAACGGGCAGGCTGCCCATAAAGCAGTTTCGCGCCGGACAGGGATAGAGTCTGCCTCTTTCGAAAGAAGCACATCAATGACCGTAGTGGTCATAAGTTTGGTCACGATGGTACTACACGGGATAGCTTTTCCCGAAGGATTGTCCGTCACACCCGCCAGCGTCTGCCCCGGCGCAGACCGTCCTGTCCGGTTGCCGGCGGAGTCGTAGGTGTAGGAAATAGTTGTTTGTGCCATGCCAAGAATGGGGATGAAGAAACATAAGAACACAAACAGTGTACTAATCTGAATTCTCATCATTTTCAAGTTCGTTTAATAGCTGTTCATAACTAGGGAACATATGAATGTCCTTCATTGGTTCATTAGGTGGATAAACAATAATCCCTTTCAGAAACCGCAAATTATCGCTGGTCAAATCATATCTGACAATATATTGATTCTTTGATGATACCTCTTCCCAACCTAAACGTTCCACATCCACTTGTTTGAAAATAAAAAGAGACAAAACACCATTTTGTGTTGCTGTCGATAAAAAACTCTCAAAGCCGCCACTAGTCCCAAATACCCATGCAGAATCTTTAATACTTTCCCGAAAGACAAAAGAGTTAAGCGTTGACGGAAGGAGAGTGTCAGGATACGAAAAGCCTGAATTAATGCCATCTGCCACATAACAAGCGATTTCATAATGGGCAGTATTCCTTAAGAGAATGGAGTCATCACCTACTTCTATCCATCCTTTACATGAATGAAGCGTCATTAGTGTAAACACAAGAACAAAAGATGTTTTATTACGCATAATAAGCATTACAAATGAGTTGGATAATATGACTCTATATCATATTGTTTGTATGGAGCACTCCAAGAAACGCCATAATACTTTCCAAAATATTTGACTGCATTTCTATTAGCACTCATTTCATAAGGCTTATAATTATGAGTCCAAGCAACTTTTCCTGGGATATATGCGTTATTTTTCGCGCTGATAGCGCTTGGAATGCCCACCGCAAATAGATATGCAGGCCCATACGATCTACTATCTATTGTATGTCCATACTCATGCATATACAGCGGATGCGTCGACACATAATTATCAAAATTGCCGCTACCGATTTCATCTGTTATATCCATATTGCAGTAGTCACCAATTGTTACACCTTGATCTGTCCCAGAAAAATACTCGTTGGTCGCGAAGGTGACACCTCCAAGATAATCAACTCGATCTATCGAAGATCCGAAGGCATTCCTGAATTGCGTATAATCATATCCCAGCCCCGTTTGAAGGGATTCCCAAGTATGTCGTAGAACTCCTTGAAGAATACTTTCACCAAATTTTGCATTCTCATCTAAATAGTAATTCCCCAAAAAGACCTTACCCGCATTTGCCAACCCCTTCCACCCATTAATAATAGTACCCCCAACCGCACTCGTTACCGTTGATAATGCATGGACCCCTTGAACACTAATAGTAGCCCACTTGGCAATAGCGCCCGTTTTCCCCAAAAAACCTCCCATCTTGCTAAGAGCTAAAATGCCACTCCAACCGGAATACGCTGCCGCACCTATCACAAACCCGGTTATTCCTCCAGAAAAGAAGTACTCCGCCCATTTCCCATGTCCCAAATCTTCGCCACGAATAGCATGAGCCGCCACATTTCCAAAAGAGAAAGCCGTGGCAACTATTCCCGCAACTAAAAACATAGTAGAAAAGGCAAACTCCCCATTCGGATCCGTATACCGTAGCGGATTATTCAGCGCATAGGAATAGCGGTTGAAGCTCTGCGTAAAATCCGGGGCCTGGACGAAAGGGTCCGGGCTCAGGAAGCGTCCGAGAAGAGGGTCGTACAGGCGGGCGTTCATGTTGATGAGCCCGAACCAGGTGAGGTGTTCGTGGCCGGTGAATCCACGGCCCAGGAAAAGGTCCGGCTCGTTGCCGGGCGTATAGATGGCCAGGGTGGAGGGATTCCGCAGCCTGCCCCAGGGGTCGTAGCTGTACTCGGCTACCAGGGTTCCGGTCTTGGTAGCGATATGGGTAATGCTCCCCAGATAGTCACGGCCTATATTGTAGGCCGTCCAGCTGCCGCTGCCCACCTTCTGGTATACCATGGGGGCCGAATAGGCATCTCCACCCAGATACAGCCGTTGGGTGGTGGTGCTTCCCGCCAAGTCCATTTCATACTGCCCGCCCACGTAATAGCGCGTGAGCAGGGTGCCGGTGTTGTCCGTCACCTGCATCTTTACCCGGTCCCCGTCGCCGTTATAGGTGAAGGTGGCCGTCCTGCCGCCGTCCGACAAGGTGGAAGGGCGGTTGTAGGACGTGTAGGTGACACTCTGCGTCCGGTCGGGGACCAGGTCATTGGATGCGGGGGTGAGGGCCGTCACCTGGTAAGGCTTTGAAGTACTCCCATACGAAAGGGATCCCACGCCCCCGATGGACAGGATGTTGCCCTTGCTGTTATACGATATTGAACGGCTTCCCATTGAGGTGAGCCTGTTCATGCTGTCATAGGAGAAACTCTCAGACTGAGAATGGACAATGTCCTGACGAGCCTGGAGATTCCCCGTCTGGGCATTGAACATGTAACTGAAGTTCTGGAGCGCCCCCTGGGCCATTCTCCGGTAGGAGGGAAGGCCGGATGCGGCAGAATAGCTGTACTCACGACTCACCGTGCCGGTGGTAACACCCGTGGGCTGGCCCAAGTCATTCTCAGAAGTAAGCTGCCACACCACCGTGCCATCCGTGATAGTGGTCTTTGTCTGATGACCATTGGCATAAGTGTAGGTCTCCGTGGTGATGTTCCCGTCCTGGGTCGTGTAAAGGGTCTTCGTAAGAACGTTCCCATTGGTATAGGTAAACGTCTTTTTCAGCCATTTACTGTCGGGCACCGTTTCCTTGACTGTGGATAAACGGTCAACACTGTCATAAGTAAATTCCGTCCCAGTGCCGTTGGTGGACTGCACTGTGCTCAGAAGGCCATAGGTGTTGTACGTATATGTGGTGTTGTACTCCCCGGTCCGCTCCACCAGCGTTGTCCTGCCGTATCTGTCCCGGTAAGTCTTCACGGTCCCGTTCGGGTTGGTGTGCGTGAACATTGACGATCCGTCACTGTTCCACTGGTAGGCGTCGGTCTGCGTACCCGCACTTGGGTCCGAGAGGGTGGTCCTGCGACCATAATCGTCATAGGCGAACGTGGTCTGCACGTTCCCCGGAGCAGTGATGGCTGACGGCTGACCGTCGTCTCGGAGCGTGTAGGTAATGGTGCCGCCTGCGTCCGTCACGCTCACCACCTGGCCGTTCGCATTCTTCGTACTGGTCGATGAGACTCCGTCCTTGACCGTCGTGACGCTCGTCCCGCTGTAACTCCAGGTTGACGTCTTGCCGGTTGGTCCCGTGAGCCTGGTCGGACGATTGTATGCATCATACTGGTAAGTGTTCCAATAGCTGGCAGACGAGCCGCGGAAAGGAAGGGAGACCTTCCAAAGACGGCCTTTCCCGTCATATTGCCGGTCCGTATACTGCCACTGCGCGTCGAATCGTTTCTCCCCACTCCGTACTTCACGGCCCAGGGCATCATAATGGACGATGGCCTGCGGGCGGCCAGTCACAGTACGGGTGACCGTATATAGGCCGCTTCCTCCCCAAGCCTGGGTGGTCTGCTCCGTCAGGCTTCCAGGACGGCTGACACTCGTTTCCCGTCCCCAGGCATCGTAAGAATATGAGGTAGTCCGCTGGCGATAATCCTTTACCGTAGCCGGTTTCCCCCACTTGTTGTATGAAGAATACGTCGTCGTATGACCCAGGGCGTCCGTTTCAGTAAGTATATAGCGGCCGTCTGTATCATATGTATACGTGCTGCCCGTAAATGTCGTAGCATTATAGGGGGCTGTCTCCTCAGATGTGACGTTTCCGTGGCTGTCATATTGCCACCGGGTCTCCGAAACCAGGTTATTGGCATCAAGGCTGCCCCCGGAGAACACATTGGAAGGGCCGACGTACCTCTTTTCCGTCAAGGGACGGAAACAGGTGTCATAGGTGAACAATGCCTTCTCTTTCCAATAAACGGTGGTGGATCCGTCTACATCCTTTGCCTCCGATTCCTGCATAATGACTCCCAGCTTGTACTTGGATGCCGTCACACTGTGCTGGTAAGTCCATTGAAGGATGGTCTTCTTGACGGCACCGCTGCCTATCTGGCGGTCAATGGTTATCGATGAGGGGAAATCATAGGTGTCGTATGAGTAGGAACTCGTCGTCCTGATGCCGGTCAGGGCATCTGTCTGAATGCTCTTGGTCAAACGGGGATCCAGTTTGCCGTATGTTGTGCTGTGGTTATCCCAGGTGTTGACCGTTGTGGAGAATGGATCACCATTCAAGGTCTTTGCCGACACCTCCTGCTCAACGATTCCGAACTTTTCGGGATTCAGCGTCCGTGTCGTATAAACGGTATCCACCAAATCACGGGTGCATATTTTCCCGAAGCCGCAGAAGCCCAGGCCGCGGTAATGATAGATGGCATCTGTGTATGTATAAGAATCGGACCTTACTGTCTGTCCGTTCATCGATGCCAAGGTTCCGGAAAGAACATAGAAAGAATACCGGCTTCGGGTAAAACCTGAGGACCAATTGTACGAACGGCCCGTGTCCTCCTGATATATAGACCAGTCACCGCCTATTGGACTGTAAGAGTTGTTATGGACGATACCGGCACTGTCAGTCAGCAGACGGAGACGTCTTCGTCCGCCGCGGTTGATACCGAATGAATACAAGCGGTCATACCTCCCGTCAACCGTCATCACGTCACCAAGCGTGCCGTCAAATGACAGTGGATAGCCCGGGATAATGTCCGTGGAACTGCTCAAAGGCAGTTCCGTGTCCTCATAGATGAGCGAGAACTCGCCGGCCCTGTTTGGAAGGAGCAGCAAGTCGGTCCCCTGCAGGTGGAGCATGTCCGTAAGACCGTCCTTGTCGGCATCCAGGAAAATAACCGTATCGTCCCTGTTCCGGAATAACAGGACATCCTGTTCTGTCGTAAACTGTTTCCCGTTAAACCGGGCAATGTTCCATACATCATTTGTAGTCAGGCTCCCGGTGTCGAAGTTCAGACCCGGGGCCGCAGCAATGTCCAGATAGCCGTCGCCGTTGATGTCCAGCACAAACAGGCGCGCTTTGAGTTCCTGTATGGTCGAACCGCCGTAGTCCTTTTTATACAGCAAGGGGCGGGACACGCCGGAATAATTGGAACCGGATGAAAAAGACGTGCTGCTCGCTGAAGACAAGTTATATGTCTTCAGATCCGTTCCCGTGATATGGCAGAGGTCCGTTTTCCCGTCGCCTTCGAAATCCGCAGCCAGCACCAGGTTTTCCTCGTCATCATCCATGGTAAAGAGGGTCGATTCACTCAGCTTGGTCTGCGAATTCAAGTCCACGAGGGCGAACTTGGATGCCTCGCGGGTCATAATCAGCAGCATGGGCTTCCCGTCACCACGGAAATTGCCAAAGCGGTAATAGCTCTTCGCCGGATTGGTATACAGCATATTGCTGTTACCATCATTCACGGAAACGGTGAAGAAGTTGCTGCTGGTATAGTTATAGTTCGAATCAAAGGAATAGATGGTAATTGTGTAATCGGTAATGCCCGAGGTCGTGGAACTGTGATTGATCTTCACAAGTTCGTCTACACCATCTCCGTCCACGTCCATTGCTTCAATCAATTGGAAGCCGTCTCCGGTCAGTATCGTCTTTTGGACGGGGCTGCCATTGCCGTTTACAAAATTGCAGAGTATCTTCTGGTCGGCAGGATAGATGCTCCTATACTTGTACAGCACGGTGCCAGTGAGGGGGTTGAGCCACTGGGCAACCACAGCATAAGTGTCATAGGACGGGAGGATGACGATGCCGTCATTCAGGTTCCCCGGAATAAAGCGTCCGCGGTGATGCTGCAGCAGAAGAGTGGACGATTTTGTGTAACTGTCCGGGTAACTGTACTGCTCCTCCTGCGTGAAGGTAGGAGTGGGTGTGACTGTCTCCAGATCAATCCCATAGGTGAATTGAAGCGGAGGCAGGTGCCCGGAACCGGAAGTGCAGTCCAGTTGCTTCAGCAGATACGTGTCATCTTCGTTCTCGTATGTGAGGTCGTACTGGCAGATGGTGTTACTGCCATCCTTGCTCGTGATGGAACTGAGAAGTTTTTTAGGGTATCCCACAAGATGCCCCGCAAAGGCATACCGGTAGGGAGTATGTACCTGACTGTAACTGTAGGAGAAAGTGATTGAAGCGTTTACGCCATAATTGATTTGGGTCACATAGTAGCTGTTCTCCTCAAAAACATAGGAAACGGTGAGGGTATTGCCCTCGATATCTATCAGCGCCGTGAGGGGATAGCTGCTCTGGGGACTAGTCGCATCAGGAAACCCGAAGGTGGCCACGGAACCGTCCGGGTACAAGGCAGTAAAATACAATACGCGGCCGCTCGAGGTGGTGTGTTTCTGAATCTGTACCTTCCCCCGGGACGTCGCAAGCGTATAACCACTGATGCCCATGTCTGAAGCCACGATAGGAATCCCGTCCAGCGAATAGGAGGAACTGAAACTGTCGAAGATCCCACCTGCTATCGTCCCGTCATAATAGAGGTTCTTATTGCGGACACGAATGCACGGCAGCCCCCCTATCCCCCAGCCGAAACCGCCAACGTCATGTCCCCTCTGGCTATTATACACCAGCGCCACGTTGGGAGTAAGTTTCCAACCGGACGCCGTCGCAATGGGGACACTATACACCCGCGCACCAGTCGGGCTTATCGATTCGTCAAAAGGAATGGAACCTACATCGTAAGTTATGCGGCTGCCTTCCGATGGAATACGGTCCGACGCTTCCCCGGCCATCCGGAATGCCTCGGCATCCTGGGCCGCGAGCATCTCTTCTTCAGTAAGCTGACGCCGTCCACTACCCGTCTTTGATGATACTATAGAATCTGGAGATACAACTTTGGGCATCTCTGTCTGAAACGTGTATCTTACCTCACGCCCCCCCTTGCCATCGTCTACCACTACGCTGTCTCGCAAGGGTTCGGATACCCGGTAACCCTGCGCGTGGGAGCGCAAGGGTAACAATAGAGCTAAGGCAAGTATAAATAAACGTTTCACCATTATTGTTCGAGCAAACAAGGTGTACAAAATTACAAAGATTAATCAGTTTTCGAAATAAGCAGAATTACTAGCGATGCGTTAATTTAGCATCTTTTGTTTGTAACTTATTTATTTTTAATGCTTTATATATGGTTTGATGATTTTTCGATTTGAAACGCAAACTGATGCGTTAATGCGGTTCGTCATCGATGCAATCATTTAACAGTTAATAATTTAAAAAGCTCTTTGACATTTTTTGATTTGAAGTGAGTGCCTGCGTAATTTTGTAGCATCAAACCTACAAGATTATGAGCCGTGGCAAGTATCTGTTCCCTCAGGTGATGGAGTACTATCCCAGTTGGGTGTTCGACAAGGCCGTCAAGACATACAATGCGGATTATCACGTGCGTGTATCCAGCAGTGCAATGTGCCTACCTTCTTTTCGGCCAGCTATCCGGCTGCAAGTCATTGAACGACATTAGTTTGGTGCTCAAGGCACACGAGAAGCATCTATATCAGATGGGGTTCCCGGAAGGGATTGTGGACTCTTCTTCTCTTTCCAGAGCTAACGAGAGTCGAGATTACCGGATCTATGAAGACCTTGGCCCTTTGGTGATAGCCAACATCTACCGCAACCGCTGGCAGATTGAGACCTTCTTCAAATGGATCATGCAAAACCTGACCATCAAAGCTCTTTGGGGATACTCCAAGAATGCCGTTCAAACTCAGCTGTGGGTAGCTATATGTGCTTACCTCCTGCTGGCCTGGGTCAAAATCGATCTTAAAAGCCCGCTGTCGGTGACCGAGATAGCAACCATTGTCGAGGTCTCAATCCTTTCGAAGTCAGACCTCAGAGAGTTGATACACGCCCCGGAACCACTCACAATAAATCAAGATGTCAATGAACTCACAATATTTTAGTAAAAATTAACGCATCAGTAGTATATTTAGATTATAAAACAGCCACCATAAACACTCCCGTCAGATAGGGTGAAAGTGATGGTCCAGTAACCGGAAGATCCGCTGATGGGCAAGACATCCGAGCTGTTTCCAGAAACAAAATACTGGTAACTTTCTCCAGCGGTAACATTCTCGATGTCTACGGTCACACTAGTACCGGCATTCCAGAGCTTGACATACACGGAATAGAGGTCTGTATCGAGCGCCGCTTCGATACGTACCATTGAAGGTGTGCGGGGAGCGTCACCAGGATTTAATGGAGCCGGACCAATAACAATAGGAGTAACAGGATCAAACATGGGTAGAGTTATACCACAAGCAATGTTTGAAGACAATACTACCACAATTAAGCAGGCGGCAATCTGCAATACCTTTTTGTAATACATAATAAATTGTGTTTGTTTATGCAGTACAAAGTTCGGCAAAAGTCGTTTAAAAAATAGAAAATAAGGTTACAAATCGACTTTCTAAATATTTGATTATCAGAGCATTCGTTTAAATCAGGTTACAAAGCCCCAAAAACCTTGGTTCAAAAGCAGTATTTTACTACTTTTGAGAAAAAAAATCAACATGAGTATCCGTTTCTTTTCTCCGCTTTTATTGGTTATCGGACTATTATCTTGCCACAGTCATGTGAATCAAAGGCTAGACCTCGCGGAATCCATTTTGGAAGTTCAGCCAGACAGCGCCCTGAACATCCTCAATGAAATCAAAGAAAATGAGCTCCTATCCAGAAGATTACAAGCCAGGCACGCCTTACTGAAAAGTATGGCCTTGGATAAGAATTATATTGACATCGCTGATGACTCTATCATCAACTGTGCCTTGACTTATTATTCTGAAAAGGGGACCCGCTCGGAGAAGATGAAAGCATGGTACTATCAAGGGATTGTACAGAAGAATGCTGGAAACCTCACAGCATCAGCCGTATCTCTTGAAATGTCAGAGAAAGAAGCATTAGCTATCCCTGATTTCCATATGCTTGGTCTAATATATCGAAATATGGCTGAAGTATTCAGCGCCACTAACAATGGTATCGCGGCAATTCAATTCATTAAGAAATCAATTGATGCTTTTGAATCCAATGCAGACTCCATATATGCACAGTACGCCAAGTATTCTCTAGCCGTAGCTTATTTGAATAACAATGAGACATCGCAATCATATACTCAATTGACCAGATTGCTGCACAGTCAGACTATCAGTCCGAGTCTGCGTGCCCAGTGCCAGCTATGCCTTGCACGCGTATTCGTCGAAGAAGGTGACTCATTGGAAAAAGCAGTCTCCATTTACCGACAAACACCTGAAAAACTATATCATGTACTTGATTATGGCTTATTTTCTATCGCCCTTCATGATTTAGGCCTGGCCGATTCTGCCCAATTCTGGGTGAACAAAGGATACCGGACGTTCGACAATAGAGAAATGACGGCCAGCCTACAATACCTCCATTCGAAAATCGCATATAAAGATGAGGATTACAAGCTTGCTTACTTGTTGGAAGACAAGGCTATACAAGTGCAGGACTCTCTCACCCGAGTCCTGTTGCAACAGTCTTTAAGCAATGCCCAACGTGACTATTATAAAGATCAGCTGCTGATTCAGGAAGGTATTGTAAAACGACAAAAGGCCGGGATGATATCTGGTATCGGCATCTCATTACTAGTGCTTACCATTCTCATTCTGATAAACCGCCAGAAGAAACAAATGGAAGATATCGCAGTAAAGGAACAAATGGCCCGTCTTTCCCTGACAAGAGATAACACTTTACAAGCAAATGCCCGATTGATTGGAGTCTTAGTCACAGAAAAAATCGCCCATCTTCATCACCTCTCAGATGATTATTTCCAAGAAGAAGACCAAGACAAGAAGAAGAAGGCTTTTATTCAGTTTAAACAGACCCTCAGGAAAATCCGCAACGATGAAAGCTTTTTCAACAATCTCGAATCTGACTTGAACCTGTACTGCAACGGTATTATGGAAAAATTATCATTGCAGGTTCCCAAAATCATAGGACCCAACCGTAAACTTATAGCATTGCTATTCGCCGGGCTTCCGGGAGAATGGGTCCAAGTATTGGGATATAAAAATTCTTCCGGAAGCATTAAGACTTCCCGGTCCCGATTCCGCGATATTATCAAGGCCGCAAATGCAGAAGACGAAAAGCTGTTCTTGGACATGCTGGAGGTTAAAAAAGGCGGCAGAAAGCCGAAGCCCACTGTTTAGCCGCACGAACCGTTACACGTAAACTCGTGATTAATAATGTTTTACGAAAAGTAAGTTGAGCCCGTTTCTTCCCATGGGCGATTGCATAAACGACTCAATTCAAATCAATTAGCTCCACGGCAGAATATGCCAAGCTGCCCCTAAAGAGCTTAATGCCGCTGGCGGACGGCCTCGTACAGGAGGATGGCGGCGCTCACGGAAACGTTGAGGCTGTCCAGGCGGCCCAGCATAGGGATGCGGATATGGGCGTCCGCCGCTGCCCGCCAGGCACCGGAGAGGCCGGTGGACTCGGTGCCCATCACGATGGCCGTCCCCCGCCGCATGTCCACGTCGTAATAGAGGGACGAATCCTGCAGCTGCGCGGTAAGTATCTGAATACCACGCTCTTTGAGGAAAGCAATGGCTTCTTCTGACGATACCGCCACGGTGGGGACGGTGAACACCGCGCCGATGGAAGCCCGGATAAGATTAGGATTGTAAAGGTCCGTGAGCGGGTCGCAGAAAATGACGGCGTCCGCCCCGGCGGCGTCTGCGCTGCGGAGCACCGCCCCGAGGTTCCCGGGCTTCTCCACCGCCTCCAGCACCACCACTAGCGGATGCTCGGGAAGCTGCAAATCTGCAAGCGTCAGGGATTTATACTCTACTTCGGCAATCATCCCTTCCGTACTGTCCCTGTACGCCAGCTTGCGGTAGAGCTGTTCCGGAATTTCCACGAACAGACAGTCCCCGAGCCTGGAAGGACTTTCAGTTCCTGACCCTGTGCCACCCTCGGCATCATAAGAGGGAGGGGCCCATTTATGGGAGGGGTCGCGAAGCGACGGGGCAGGAACTGAAAGCCCTTCCAGGCCGGCAGTTCCTGCAATCTCCGGACAATAGAACACCGTCCGGACGGTGAAGCCGCCCTCCAGGCAGTGCTCCAGTTCCCGGCGGCCCTCCACCACAAAGAGCCCCTGCTCCCGCCTGGCGCGGGATTTTTCCTGAAGAAGAAGGAGATTTTTGACTTTGGGATTGGAAGCCGATGTGATGGTCTCTGTTCTCATGACGAAGGGAAGCGATTCAGTTGCAAAAATACGAAAAAAATCGCTAACTTAGCGGACATGAAAAAATGGAATCCCAGCGAATTGAAAGCCATCCGGAAAGGGGCCCTGGCAGGGCTCCTGCTGGTGGTCGTCGCCATCTTCACCCTGGAGGCCACCTCCATCACCCAATATCTGTTTTCCAGCCGCGGCATGAAGAAGGAGGCCACACTGCGGGCCCAGAGCCAGCTGGAGGCCACGGAAGTGAAAATCATGGACGTGGTGAACCAGGCGGAGGCGGCCGTCCGCAACAGCATCTGGATAGCCCAGTGGTGCCTGAACGTGCCGGACAGCCTGGTACGGGTAACCCAGCGCATCGTGGCAGACAACCCCGTGGTCAAAGGCTCCACCGTCGCCCTCGTCCCCGGTTACAACCGGAAATACCCCCTCTATGCACCCTATACCACCCTCACGCCGGAAGGAGAGATGAAAAGCCTGTCCCTGGCCACGGAGGAATACGACTACCCTTCCCAGGAGTGGTTCACCAAACCCATTGAAAAAGACTGCGGATACTGGTCGGAACCCTATTTCGACGAAGGGGGCGGCAATATCCTCATGGTCACCTACTCACTGCCCGTCAAGGACGTGACGGGGCGCACCGCCGCCGTCCTCACGGCAGACATTTCGCTGGACTGGCTCACGGAACTGGTGGGGAACCTCCACGTGTATCCTTCGGCCTTCAGCATGGTGGTGAGCCGCACCGGCCAGCTGCTGGTATGCCCGGCAGAGACCCTCGTCATGCGCAACACGGTGAATGAACTGGCCGGCCGCATGGAAGACAGCACCAGCATCCGCGCCCTCAACCAGGCCATGCTCTCCGGACAGACCGGCAGCATGGCCATCCGCTCGCAGGGCATGGTCCAGCACGTGTTCTTCGCCCCGGTCTCCCGCACCGGCTGGTCGCTTTCCATCGTCATTCCGGACCAGGAAATCTTCGGCAGCCTCAAGGAAATCGGGCGGTACGTGCTCCTGCTTCAGATTCTGGGCATCCTCCTTATAATCTTCATCCTGTACTACGTGTTCAGGAACCAGATCAAGTACAGCCAGCTCAACGAACGCAAGGAGAAGATGCAGAGCGAGCTCCATATCGCCCACAACATCCAGATGTCCATGATTCCCAAGATCTTCCCGGCCTTCCCGGAGCGGAAAGACCTGGACATGGCCGCCATGCTGGTTCCCGCCAAGGAAGTGGGCGGAGACCTGTACGACTTCTTCATCCGCAAGGAACGCCTCTATTTCTGCGTGGGAGACGTCTCCGGCAAGGGGGTTCCCGCCTCCCTGGTCATGGCGGTGACCCGGAGCCTGTTCCGCACCCTCGCCGGCCGGGAGCAGAGCCCCCGGGAAATCGTGTCCCAGATGAACGAATCCATGTCGGACATGAACGAGAGCAACATGTTCGTGACGCTGTTCTGCGGCGTCCTGGACATGAAGACCGGCCGCCTGGACTACTGCAACGCCGGCCATAACGCGCCGCTCATCCTCACCGACAAAATTACCACCCTCCCCGTGACTCCCAACCTGCCGCTGGGCATCCTGCAGGATTTCGCCTATGAGGAACAAAGCACGTCTCTACACTATGACGACGCCCTGTTCCTGTATACAGACGGGGTTTCTGAGGCGGAAAACATCCACCACGAACTGTTCGGGGAAGCGCGCATCGCGGCGGTCCTCCATGAGCGCAGGAGCGCCCAGGACCACCTGGAGGCCGTAAAAAAGGCGGTGACGTCCTTCGTCGGGGAAGCACCCCAGAGCGACGACATCACCGTCCTGTTCATCCACTACCTGGGAAGGCCTTAGAACTTCTCCGGCCGCATCATCGGGAAGAAAAGCACGTCCTGGATGCTGTCCTGGCCGGTCATGAACATGGTCAGGCGGTCAATCCCGATGCCGATGCCCGAAGTGGGCGGCATGCCGTATTCCAGCGCCCGCACAAAGTCGTAGTCAATGTACATGGCTTCGTCGTCCCCCTTGTTCTTGAGGGCGGCCTGCTCCTCAAAGCGTTCCAGCTGGTCGATGGGGTCGTTGAGTTCCGAATAGGCGTTCGCCAGCTCCTTGCCGTTCACAAAGAGCTCAAAGCGCTCCGTGAGCGTGTCGTCATGGCGGCAGCGCTTGGTCAGGGGCGACATTTCCACCGGATAGTCAATGACGAAAGTGGGCTGGATGAGGTGCTTCTCGCAGTATTCACCAAAGATGGCGTCGATGAGCTTGCCCACGCCCATTTCCGGGCTCACTTCCACGTTGAGCTGCCGGCAGGCGGCGCGGAGCTCCTCTTCCGACATGCCCTTCACATCCACCCCCGCATACTCCTTGATGGCGTCCAGAATGGGCAGGCGGCGGAACGGCCCCTCGAAGGAAACCTCGTTGCCGCCAATCACCTTCTTCACCCCGCCGGTAGCCTCGGCCACCCGCTGGAGCATCTTTTCCGTGAATTCCATCATCCACAGATAGTCCTTGTAGGCAATATACATCTCCACGCAGGTGAACTCCGGATTGTGCGTCTTGTCCATGCCCTCGTTGCGGAAATTCTTGGCGAACTCATAGACCCCCGCGAAGCCGCCCACGATGAGGCGCTTGAGGTACAGTTCATTGGCGATGCGCATGTACATGTCTACGTCCAGCGCATTGTGATGGGTGATGAAGGGACGCGCCGTGGCACCGCCCGGAATGGCCTGAAGGATAGGCGTTTCCACTTCCAGGCAGCCTGCCTCGTTGAAGCACTGCCGCATGGTGCCTATAATGAGCGTCCGCTTGAAGAAGACCTCCTTCACCTGCGGATTCACCACCAGGTCCACATAGCGCTGGCGATAGCGGAGCTCCGGGTCCGTGAAGCCGTCGTGCACCGTTCCGTCCGCATCGGTCTTGACGATGGGAAGCACCCGGAGCGACTTGGAAAGGACCGTCAGCTCCCGGGCATGGATGGAAATCTCTCCCGTCTTGGTCACGAAGGCGAAGCCCTTGATGCCGATGAAATCGCCAATGTCCAGGAGCTTCTTGAACACCGTGTTATACATAGTTTTGTCTTCGCCGGGGCAAATCTCGTCCCGCTTCACGTACACCTGGATGCGGCCCGTGTGGTCCTGCAGCTTCATGAAGGAAGCCGCGCCCATGATGTTCCGGGACATGATGCGCCCGGCGATGCAAACATCCTGGTAAGTGCCGGACTCCGGCACGAAGCCCGCCAGGATTTCCGTGGCGGTGGCGTTCACCGGATAGGCGGCGGCCGGATAAGGGTTGATACCCAGGGCACGCAGCTGCTTCAGTGATTCCCGTCTTCCGAGCTCCTGCTCGTTCAATTCATAGTATGCCATAATTATTGTCTTTTTCTGATTACATCAACGAAATGGCGCCGAACACCCCCAGCGAGGCGGCCAGCATGATGACCCCGGCCAGGAAAACGCCCGCCAGCACGCACAGGACACTCTTTTTGAAGTCCATGTTGAGGAGGCTGGCCGCCAGGGTGCCCGTCCAGGCGCCCGTTCCCGGCAGCGGAATGCCCACGAACAGCAGGAGGGCCACATAGACGCCCCTGCCGGCCTTGGACTCCAGCTTTTTCCCCGCCTTCTCCCCTTTCTCCAGGCACCAGGTGAAAAAGCCCCCGATATACTTCTTGTCTTTGCCCCATTCCAGGATGCGGCGGGCAAACAGGTAGATGAAAGGCACCGGGATCATGTTGCCCAGGATGGCCACCGCATAGGACGGCACCAGGGGCAGGCCGAAGCCCACGGCATAGGGGATGGCTCCGCGGATTTCGATGAGCGGGACCATGGAGATGAGAAGGACGATAAGGTATTGGATCATTTTATCTTTTCAAGGTAGGTTAGGATGCTGCGGAAGGCCTCTTCCTCCGAGAGCGTCTGCCCCGAAGGGTCCAGGACCACCAGGTCGAAAACGCCTCCCGGCAGCTGCTGGCGGCCCACTTTGAAGCGGGCGCGGGAACAGCGGGCCATGTATTCCAGGGGGAAGGAGTTCTGCGGCAGGAGCGACAGGAAAAGGTCCGGCTCCCCGTCCAGCATGAGTTTCATCTTTTCCGGCGAGGGCCGGCCATACCAGTTGAGGTCTTTCTTGAGCACCGTGGTGGTAATGCTGGTGATGAGCCGCTCCCCCTGGCTGAGTTTCCGGAAGTCGAAGAAGAAGATGTCGAACTTGATGCCCCGCTCGCGGAAAAAGTTCATGAGGGCCTGCTTGCAGCGGTCGAAGGAAGTATCCTGCACGTCGATGAACGCGACGGCGCTGCGCACGGAACCGATGGGCATGAGGCCCGTGGGTTCCTGCGAGGCATGGCGCCTGAGGCTGTACCGGCGGAAGATTTCCTGGATTTTCATGGCTTACTGCGGCTGGTTGGCGGCGATGAGGGCGCGGATTTCCTCCTTGGCGGCGCGCCAGCGGGGAATGTCTATCTTGGTGCCGATCACCTCCACCACCTTGGCGGCGATGATGGACCCCACTTCGCCGCAGACCCTGAGGGGCATGCCCAGCGAATGGGCGTAGAGGAAGCCGGCGGCGTAGGTGTCTCCCGCGCCGGTGGCGTCGATGGGCGTGGCGGGCCAGGGCTCGATGAAGTAATACTCGTCTCCCGACTTGACCATGGAGCCTTCCTTGCCCACCTTCACCACCGCTATGCGGCAGTGGCGGGCCAGCTCGTCAATGGCTTCCCGGGGTTCCATCTTGGTGTAGGCCTTGGCCTCCGACTCATTGGCGAAGACAATGTCTACGTAATTCTCCACCAGGTTGTGGAAGAAGGCGTCGTTGGATTCCACTACGTTGTAGGATGCCATGTCGATGGAAATGATGCAGCCGGCGGCCTTTGCCAGGCGCGCCGCCTTGGAGATAAGCTCCTGGTTCTGTACCAGATAGCCCTCGATATGGAAGTAGTCATAGCCCTGGAAGAAGGAAGGGTCCAGGTCTTCCGGTCCCAGCTCCAGGGTGGCGCCCATATAGTCCGCGAACGTCCTTTCCGCATTGGCCCCGGTGATGAAGACCATGCAGCGGCCGCTGGATTTCTGGCTGTAGAGCATCTGCGCCCGCACGCCGTACTGTTCCATGGTGCTCTTGAACAGGTTCCCCAGGTCGTCATTGCCAATCTTTCCCAGGAAGCCGCTCTCCATCCCGAAGATGGCCGTGCAGGTGATGGTGTTGGCGGCGCTGCCGCCCGGGACATACTTGACCCCGTACTCCTTCAGGGCCTCCCAGATACGGTCTCCCGTCTCCATGTCTACATGCTGCATGCTGCCCAGGGGCAGATGGAACTTCTTGAGGAGGCTGTCGTCCGGAAGGACGGCCAGGATGTCGGTGAGTGCATTCCCGATGCCGAGGATGGATTTCATGCGCTTGGTTTTTTTAACTTACAAAAGTACAAAAAAAGCCGATAATTCCATAGCCTCACCGCCATGTGGCTTCCAAAATGCCCGCTTGTTCCACGCGGCGGGGCGGAGCACTGTAGCTGGCGGGGTTACATTCTCCTCTGACGCAGGTGCGAGCCTTTTTTCGGCCGAATTGTTTCGGTGTGGTGGTACAATCATAAGAATGATAAGCGATTGGCCTTAGGATTCTTTACCTATGGACAATCGTATAGGCACCACATATAGAGCCATTTACCTCCACAACAAAGTTATCTCTACGACACATCAGACTTGTTAAGTATGCAAATAACTTATAATAATCGTCCACAACTTTTAGTGGACACACATGATTTAAAAATAAAGTGTTAACTTAGCATCGCAGTATCAGAGTCGACGATGAAAAAAGCATTTATAGCATTGATGGCGTGCCTGCTGCTGGCAGGTTGCCGGGATAAGTATGTCGAACCGGAAGAACAGAAAGAACCGGAAGAGCATCAGGAAGAACCTCAAGAGCCTGTGGTGGAGCCTGAGCAGGAAAAGAGTTATGAAACCTTTCATGCTACCATGGCGGCAATAGATTCGGACGAGGATATAGTGCCCTTCGGCATCCCGGCCAGACGTTCCCATCTGGGGGAGGGACAACAGCTGTTTTGGGACGATTTCGACACGATGAGCGTCTTCAGCGACAAGCAGGGCTTGGGGATGTATCTTTACCGCGACGGTGCCTTTCATGGCGAACCCATGGAGGGCAATAAGTTCTATGCCCTCTATCCCTATAGAAAAGATACGTCGGTCGATCCGGAAAACCCGAACCTGATCCATACCCGACTCCATTATAAGGACACAACCTATAAGCTGGGCTCTTTCGCCCGTCCTTTGCCCATGGTGGCCGTCAGCGAGAACAACGAGCTGCACTTCGAGCACACTTGCGGCATCCTGCATTTCTCCGTCAGGAGTTCTTTATACGTGAAGCTGGTTTATCTGTTGGCCAACGACCGGAGTGAAATGCTCATCGGAAACGGGGTGATAGACTTGTCGGAAGAAACCCCTGTCTTCAAGATGGTGCCGGATGATGAAACCCTGAGGTATCAGATCGATTATTGGGTGGAAGACGTCTTGAATCCCGACCAGCCCACCGATATCTATTTCATCGTGCCGGTCGGCGTCTACAAGAAGGGTATCACCTTGCGGATGAAAGGATATGACCTTAAGACAGGTGAGGAATTAATCTTCAATAAAGTGACGGAAAAACCCGTCGAAGTGCGCCGGGCCGTTATCAAGAGCTATTCGGTGGTGGATTACGACGACCTGTTGCACGAGGAGATGGATTCCCGGAAGAAAGAACGCCAGGCCCTGATGGACCTCTACCATGCCACCGATGGTGACCACTGGAAAAGAAACGACAACTGGGGTTCTGACAAACCCTTAAGTGAGTGGTATGGTATCGTAATGAATGACAATGGCACGCATGTGCGTAAAATCGAACTGTATGATAATGGCTTGAAAGGCGAGCTTCCAGCCTCGATAGGAGACCTGAAATCATTGGAGATTCTATATTTACCCAAAAATCAATTGACAGGGGAGTTGCCGGAAACGATAGGTAACTTAACCCGTTTGGAGGCCCTCTATCTTTACTATAACCAGCTCACAGGTACCATCCCGGATTCGTTTGTCAATCTGACCAGTCTGCAATGTCTGTGGTTGCTGGATAATCACATGGATGGCACCCTCTCGGAAGCCCTGCTCAAATCGGACTGGTGGAATAATGAGTCCTTGAGTAAAAAGCTTTTACAGGCAAAAGGGTACAGGTTGAAATACGGCTGGCTCTATGAGTCGACCGACTTCTCGGAAGACGGCCAGGTGCTTCAATTGCAATTCCATACGGAAGGCAACGGCCTTCCCGTCGTGATTACGGGAGACGCCTACTCCGACCGCCTGATGGACCGGTTTGAGCAGCGGGCCCGTGAGTCCATGGAATACTTCTTCGACATAGAACCCTACACCACGTTCCGCTCCTTTTTTGATGTATATATGGTGAAAGCCGTGTCAAGGAACGAAGTGGCGGGGGAGGATAATGTCTTCTCTTCAAGGAATTATAATGGGGATCATTTAACCACCAACTGGGGGACTGTTGCCGGTTATTTGCACAGAGTTCCGGCATTCGCGCAGGAGTTGGGCAATGCGGTGGGCATCGTTCTGATTCATGGGGGAGAGGGGCGTAGTTGCTGTCATTCTGAAGAAGGACGTAATTCTATTTCCCTGAACATAGAAGGCGAGGAGGCCGTCGTGCAGCATGAGGCTGGCGGACATGGCTTCGCCAAACTGGCAGATGAATATTGTAATGATGACGCTTCGGGGAGTACACGTTTTACAAGTTATTCTGACTTAGACTACCGGCATCAAATCGGCTGGAGCTTGAACCTGGATTACCATAGTGATCCCACCTTAGTGTATTGGAGCAATTTTATCTCCAATAGAGACTATGCAGTTGAGGGGATAGGTGTCTATGAAGGGGGATGGGCCAGTTATTCGAAGGGCATCTATCGGTCTACAGCGAATAGTATTATGAACGATTATCAAGTAAGTCCCCGATTCAACGCTCCCAGCCGTTGGATTATCTATCAGAATATCATGAAATGGACAGGACAGGAATGCTCCTTCGAGGACTTCCTGGAATATGACAGGAAGAACCTGGCGGAAATAGCCTCCGAGGCTCAGGCCACGAATTGTGTGGAGGTGGGAGAACCCTCATTCCAACCGTACCTTTATCGCCAACCTCTCCACGACTGCGTCCGGCTGGCTCATTAGGGGTTGTCGATATGAAAACAATCATTAATCCTTTTCTTACCGTTTTTGCAATTCTCCTTTCTTTGCAGGCTTGTATTCGAAGCGAAGTGCCTACGGCGCGGACGAAGGCTGATGAGCCAACTAATATGTATTTCATCCAGCAAAGTTGTGCAGGCAAGTCATCAAGACTGTTTGATTTGAAGCCGTTTAAGGCTTTCATGACCGTGAATAAAGGGAAAGATGAACTTGCTGAAATCGCCATCGTTTATGATTTTTTGATTGAAGGTGCAAACGAGTTCAGTACCTTTTCATTGAATTGTGAGAGCGTCCCGACCAACGCAGAAGAATCTACGCTGGTCGTTAATGCGCAGGATGTTTATGGATTTTGCTGCATCAAAGGAGAGAGGGCATCTTTTATTGATGGGACACTTTCCGGATTTTTTGGTCCTGAAGACGCCACATTGTCCTTTAGCGGGACCATTAATGGATACCCTTTTAGTCTGGACATCAACGCAGCAGTAAAGGATGAAACTTCCTTTATTCCGGAATACCTTAACGCTGTCATCATTGATTATATGTCTTTTTGCGAAATGGTAATAACCAATGATACAGCTGATAATGTGGACCTTTCAGTCTTTGGAGGCGATGAAGCGATTGATTCCGCATTACATATTCGCTCCGGAGAGACGCAACTTATCCAGCTATTCGTTGAGAATTATCCAGAAGACGTTTCCATTGAGATTATTTACGGAAATGGCGAGAAAGCGAGAGTAAGTGGGCAGGACTTTTGGAACAATCCTATTTTTCACAAAAAAGGGGCAGAGAGAAGCTGGTTTCTGGTGAGTTCAGAAACAGGAGGGATTGATTCTATTCCATTTGTTCGCGAGTTGTTTTCAATTAGCCCTATGTAGTTTAGGGTAACGCAGGTGCGGGCCGTTTTCCAGCAGCGTTGTTGCCGCAGCTATGCGAAAGCGAAGGGATAAGCTGTTTCTTATTTGCAGAAATTCCATTACCTTTGCTCCCGGATGGACAAGAAAAGCCGGAATATCCTGCAGTATCTCTTCTGGGGCGCGCTGGCCGTGCTGCTGCTGTGGCTCTGCCTCAGGGCCGTGGACTGGCCCGCTTTCCGGGAGGCACTCGTCCTCTGCCGCTGGGAATGGGTGCTGGCGTCCATGCTCCTGGGCGTCGGGGTCCTCTACGTCCGGGGACGGCGCTGGCAGATGCTGCTCACGCCCATGGACCCTTCGGTGGGCACCGTCAGCTGCTTCAATGCCTACAACATCTGCATGGCCGTGAACCTGGTCCTTCCGCGGGCGGGGGAACTGGCGCGGATCGGCTATGTGGTGCGTCACTCGGAACGGGACAGCCGCGGGGAACGTCTCCTCCGGCTGGACAACATGCTGGGGGTGATCGTGCTGGAGCGGAGCTGGGACGCGGTGGTCACCCTTGCCATGGGAGCGGTGCTCCTGGCCGCCAAATGGGAGCAGTTCGGCGAGCATACTCTCTCCAGCGTATCGGGCCGCTTCTCCACCCTCTGGCTGTGGCTGGCGCTGGGTGCGCTTGTCCTTGCCGGCGCGGGCTTCCTCCTCCTCTGCCGGCAGTTGAGGAGCCGCGGGGGCTTCTGGGAAAAGGTCTGGAGCTTCGTGGAAGGCCTGTGGAAGGGCCTCGGCAGCTTCCGGCACATGCGGCGCGGCTGGCTTTTCCTGATCTACACCGCCGTCATCTGGACGGCCTACTGGCTCATGATCGGCTGCATCGTCCTGGCGCTCCGGGACATTCCGGAATTCGCCACGCTCAACGGGGCCGATGCCTTCTTCCTCATGATTGCCGGCAGCATCAGCTCGGTGGTGCCGGTTCCCGGCGGCTTCGGAGCCTACCACGGGGTGGTGGCGGGAGCGCTGGCCGCCATCTGGGGCATTCCCATGGGCATGGGGATGGTCTTCGCCACGCTGGCCCATGAATCCCAGACGCTGGTGCATGCGCTCTGCGGCCTGGCCTCTTATATCCACGAAAGTTTTATCCGCCGTCCATGAAGCGCTTCGCCCTCATCGGCTGTCCGGTGGCCGGCTCCCTGAGCCCGGCGCTGTTCCATGCCGCTTACGGGGGGCGGTGGAGCTATGAACTGATAGACACGCCTTCCTTTGACGATGCCTGGGAGCGGTTTCTTTCCGGCTATGACGGCATCAACGTTACGGCGCCGTTCAAGCAGGACGCCTTTGCCCGCTGCGACCGTCTTTCGGACGATGCCCGCCGCTCCGGCGCCGTGAACCTGGTCCTCCGGCAAGACGGCTGCTGCATGGGGTTCAATACCGATGTAGACGGGGTGAGGGGCGCGCTCCGGGAATGCCCGGAGGTGCCGCCGCACGCTTCCATCCTTGTCGTGGGCACCGGCGGCGCTGCGCGGGCGGCTGTCACGGCAGCCCTGAGGCTGGGCTATTCCGTCACGGTGGCGGGGCGGGCTCCCGAAAAGGTGCAGGCGCTGGCGGAGGCCTTCGGCTGCGCGGGCGTACTGCTATCGGAAACAACTGATTATCGGCCCCATATCGTTATTTATACCCTTCCCGGCGGTGCGTCTGTCCCGTCTGGACTGCCCCTTGCCGGCGCCGTGGTCCTGGAGGCCGAATACCGCAGGCCCGCCCTTTCCGGCATCCCCTGCCGGGCCTACCTCGGCGGCCGCCGCTGGCTCCTCTGGCAGGCCGTGGCCGGCTACCGCCTCTTCACCGGCGAGGAACCGGAGGTGGCCGCCATGGAAAAAGCCCTTCTATAGGCGTGAAAAATCGGCGCGGAAAGTAGCGGATTTCCCGGAATTGTTGTAACTTGCAAGTGCGTTCGCAGGATGCACGCAAGTTAAATCATTACGTATTATGTCACTGAACAAAGTCATGCTCATCGGTAACGTTGGAAAAGACCCGGATGTACGTTACCTCGAATCCAATCCCTCCAACCCTGGCGCCAACGCCAAAGTGGCATCCTTCCCCCTGGCCACCTCGGAACGCTACAGAGACCGCAGCGGAGAACTGCGGGAAAACACCGAGTGGCACAACATCGTCGTCTGGCGCGGCAACGCAGACGTCGTGGAAAAATATGTCCGCAAGGGCACCCAGCTGTATGTGGAAGGGCGCCTGCGCACCCGCCAGTGGACAGACCAGACGGGCAACAAGCGCTACACCACAGAGGTGGTGGCAGACACCCTCCAGCTCCTCGGAAAGCGCCCGGACGGTCAGCCGGACGGCCAGCCTGCCTATGGCGGCGGTCAGCAAGGCTACCAGGGCGGCTATGCCCAGCAGCAGCCTGCCCGTCCCGCCTACAACAACCCTTCGGCCCCTGCAGGCGGCGGATATGCCGGCCCCGCTCCTTCTGAACCCGTCAGCGCTCCCGCCGCGCCTGTTGCCGCCGCCCCTCAGGCGCCTGCCGTCCAGGCGCCCGTGAACCCCGCCTACCAGGGTCCCCTCCCGGCCGCAGAACCCTCCGACGACCTTCCCTTCTAGTCGGCAAGGACACACGCAGCGTGTCGTTTAAACAACTGGAAATTAGCTACTTACACAAATCAAGTTGCGTCAGACGGCGCAACTTGATTTGTGTAAACTATTGATAATAAAACCATTCGGTGCCACGCCCAAGTGCGGACTCACCGGCTCCGCAACGTCTTGTCCACATGGGCCTGCGGCTGCGTGCGCTTCACCACTTCTTTGGTGCGGCGGTGCTCAATGGGCGCCTTGGTTTCCGTTGCCCCCACCGGAACCATCTGTACCATGCTTACCACATGGCCGGTAAAGGTGGGAACGCCGCTGTTGTTGTAGTGCGCCCAGTTTTGCTCGTCATAGCAGAAGCGGGAGTAGCGCATACTGTGGTATACCGCGTTGAAACCGTTGTCGAACTTGAACTGCTCCGGCTCAAGGACCACCTTTCCGTCCGTCATGCGCACGGTATGGGCAATGTCAAAGCCGGCATAAGCGCCTTCGCCGTCCACCTCTCCGTTCTTGTCGGAGTTGTTGGTGAGGTAGGTGCCCACGAACATCTGATCCACCCACACGTTGTTGCCCTGGGTGTCCTGCAGGCCTTCATCCTCGTAACTCATGAGGTACTGGCCATAGAAGTAGAGGTTGGCGTCCCGGTTGCGGTAGCGCGCGAAAATCCAGTCCCGGTCCATGGTCATCTGCTCCTGCACGGCGGAGCCGGTTTCCCAGCCGTCCACATAGTAGAGGTAATTGGCCTCGCAGGATGACACCACAATGTCGTATCCTACATAGCCGTCCGTCACGTGCCATCGTCCTATCCACTGGAGGAAACCTTCCACCGGACGCTCCTCCTCCACATGCATGGCGGTTTTGGCGTAGTGGTAGGTGGGTTTGCCGTCCTGCCCGATCTCAATCATATAGGCCGTATAGTCCCCGTGGATGATGAGGTCGAAATAGACCGTCTGGGTACGGTTGTTGAACACCGAATTCGTATTCTCGTAGAACTTCCGGTCTTCGTTCTCCGCCTGGGTGACAACGTCGCTGACCTCCCCTTCCAGCATGGACTGGAGGTCGTTGTCATAGAGGTTCACCAGATCTTCCGGCGTGAGGGTGCGCACAATGAAGTAGCCGTCCCCGGTGTACTTGAAGGAGAGTTCCTCCACCCGTGAAACGGTTCCGTCGCTTTCCGTATAGTCTGCACGGCCCAGGTAACTGATTTTCCAGTCTGTACGTTCGGTCACCTGGATGGCAGGCGCGGGCTGGTTGCCATTGTTGCCGTGACTGTTGCCATTGCCCTCATTGCCTCCCTGAGGATGATAAGGATTGGTCCGGACAGCGCATCCGGCCAATGCCAGGGCGGCTATCGCCACCCATGACCATTTCCGCAAAATCTTCATGGTTGTGAGCTTTTCTGCAAAGATAAGCAAAAAACCGGCCATAACCATCACCTTCCCTGAAACTCCCGCATCCTTACGCCTGGCGGTCCAGGAAGCAGCGGACGGTGTTTTCCATGAGGCAGGCGATGGTCATGGGGCCCACGCCGCCGGGAACGGGGGTGATGGCCGCGGCCTTGGGGGCTACGGAGTCGAAGTCCACATCGCCGCAGAGCTTTCCCGTCACAGGGTCCGTGTCCATGCCCACGTCAATGACCACCACGCCTTCCGAGACCATGTCGCCGGTGATCATCTTTGCCCGGCCGGCCGCCACCACCAGGATTTCCGCCTGGCGGGTGACAGAAGGCATGTCCACCGTACGGGTGTGGCAGAGGGTGACGGTGGCGTTGGCGTCCAGCAGCATCTTGGCCACCGGCAGCCCCACGATATTGCTCCGGCCCACCACCACGGCGCGCTTTCCTTTAGGGTCGATGCCCTCCGCCTCCAGCAGTTTCATCACGCCGGCCGGGGTGCAGGGCGCCATGTGCGGGGTCTTCTGCCACAGGCCCGCCACATTCAGCGGATGGAAGCCGTCCACGTCCTTTTCCCGGGCGATGGTTTCGATGACGCGCGACTCGCTGATATGCCGCGGCAGGGGCAGCTGCACCAGGATACCGTCCACCAGCGGGTCTTCATTGAGCTGACGGACCTGCTGCAGGAGCGCCTCTTCGGACGTATTTTCGTCCAGGACGATGGTGGTGTTGCGGATGCCGGTGGCTTCGCAGGCCCTGGCCTTGTTGCGCACATACACCACGCTGGCGGGGTCTTCCCCCACCCGCACCACCACCAGGTGCGGCACCCGGCCGTATTTTTCCGGGAAAGCGGCCACCTGCTCCGCCAGACGGGCCTTGAGCGCGGCCGATATTTGTTTTCCGTCGATGAGTTTCATAGGTTTCCGAAAGTGTTAAGCATCGTCCAAAGATACGCAAAAATTGGATAGAAAGTAAATTATTCCTAATTTTGGGGGATAAATGACTCCCAGTATGAGACCACTTTTCCTTACCAATACCCTTACGCGGAACAAAGAGCTTTTCAAACCCATCCACGAAGGCCGCGCCGGCATGTATGTCTGCGGCCCCACGGTGTACGGAGACGCCCACCTGGGCCATGCCCGCCCCGGTGTCACCTACGACGTCCTGTTCCGCCTGCTCAAGTACCTGGGCTATAAGGTACGTTACGTGCGGAATATCACCGACGTGGGCCACCTGGAGCACGACGCCGACGAAGGCGAAGACAAGATTGCCAAGAAAGCCCGCCTGGAGCAGCTGGAGCCCATGGAGGTGGTCCAGTATTATACGGAACGCTACCACGAGGCCATGCGGGAGCTGAACGTGCTGCCGCCTTCCATCGAGCCGCGTGCATCGGGGCACATCATCGAGCAGATAGAGGCCGTGAAGAAGATCCTGGCGGCCGGCTATGCATACGAGTCCAACGGCTCGGTGTACTTCGACGTGCAGAAATACAATGCGGACCATCACTACGGGGTGCTCTCCGGCCGCAGCCTGGAGGCCACCCTGGAAGGCACCCGCGCCCTGGACGGCCAGAGCGACAAAAAGGCCCCGTACGACTTTGCCCTGTGGAAAAAGGCGGAGCCGGAGCACATCATGCGCTGGCCCTCGCCCTGGGGAGAAGGCTTCCCGGGCTGGCACCTGGAGTGCTCGGTCATGGGAGAAAAGTACCTTGGAGAGGAGTTCGACATCCACGGCGGCGGAATGGACCTGATGTGCCCGCACCACGAATGCGAAATCGCCCAGAACCAGGCCGCCCGCGGCACGCAGGGCGTCCATTACTGGGTGCACAACAACATGATCACCATCAACGGCCAGAAGATGGGCAAGTCGCTCGGCAACTTCATCACCCTGCCGGAGCTCTTCGCGGGCAATCACCCCAAACTGGAGCAGGCCTACAGCCCGATGACCGTGCGTTTCTTCATCCTCCAGGCCCACTACCGCAGCACGCTGGACTTCAGCAACGAGGCCCTGCAAGGCGCGGAGAAGGGGTACAAGAGAGTAATGCAGGCGGCGAAGGACCTCAAGGGCATCCAGCCCGCCGGCGTCGCGCATCCCGAAATCGCCGCGCTCTATGAAAACGCCGTCGAGGCCCTCTGCGACGACCTCAACACCCCGGTCGCCATCGCCCACGTCTTCGAGGCCGTGAAGTGGATCAACTCCGCCAAGGAGAAAAAAGCCACCCTTTCGAAAGAGGACCTGGAGCAGCTCGGCAAACTCTTCGATGATGTGGTATTCGGCGTACTCGGACTCCGCGACGAGGAGGCCACCGCCGGCGGAAAGGCCGAGAAAGCCCTGGAAGGGGCGATGACCCTTGTCCTGGAAGGCCGCGCCAAGGCCCGGGCCGAGAAGAACTGGGCCGAGAGCGACCGCATCCGCGACATCCTCAAGGCAGCCGGCATCGTCGTCAAAGACACCAAAGAAGGAGCCGAATGGACGCTGGAATAAAATTCGTTTCCTGGAACGTGAACGGCCTCCGCGCCGTCGCCGGGAAGGGATTCGCCGACATCTTCACCGGCCTGGACGCCGATTTCGTCTGCCTTCAGGAGACCAAGCTCCAGGAGGGCCAGATCGATCTGGAATTCCTCGGATACACTTCCTACTGGAACTACGCCGACAAGAAGGGCTATTCCGGCACGGCTATCTACACGCGGCTCCAGCCGCTGAATGTCACCTACGGGATGGGGATCGACGAGCACGACCACGAAGGCCGTGTCATCACCCTCGAGATGGAGGATTATTTCCTCGTCTGCGTTTACACGCCGAATTCCCAGGACGGGCTGCGCCGCCTCGACTACCGGATGCAATGGGAAGACGCCTTCCGCGGCTATCTGAACGGTCTCCGCGCCAAGGGAAAAGGTGTCATCGCCTGCGGCGACCTCAACGTCGCCCATGAAGAAATCGACATCAAGAACCCGGCCTCCAACCGCCGCAACGCCGGCTTCACCGACGAGGAGCGGGCGAAATTCTCGGAACTGCTCGAGAGCGGCTTCACGGATTCCTGGCGCAGCCTGCACCCGGACGAAGTCAAGTATTCCTGGTGGTCCTACCGCTTCCGCGCCCGCGAGAACAACGCCGGCTGGCGCATCGACTACTTCATCGTCTCCGACGAACTCAGACCCCGCATCCTCTCCGCCGACATCCACAACGAAATCTTCGGCTCCGACCATTGTCCGGTGGAGCTGGTGATGGGATGAAATTCTTTTATATGGTTGAACTCAATATCGCCAAGGCCCTAAACAAGGCTTATCGACAGGTCCCCGTACACCGGCACATTTTTGATGCTTTCAAGATCCAACTTAAGAATTTCTTTGAGCAGATTTCCTTTATCAATACGGAAGAAAAACTCAAAGGAGATTTGATGGACTTCTTGAAACTCACTTTTTATGGCCAGAATTACAAGGTATCACCGAATGGAGATATCGACTGCGCCATTCATCTGGGCGTCAATGTGGCGTCTCCCGTGGGTGTCATCATTGAGGTTAAAAAGCCCACCAATTTAAACGAAATGATTACAAAGGAGGACCTCAACCGCAAAGCCCTCCAGGAACTCCTGCTTTACTACCTTCGTGAGCGCCATACTCAAAAGAATATCCAGCTAAAACAACTGATTGTTACCAACATATACGAGTTTTTCGTCTTTGATGCCCAGGAGTTTGAACGCCTTTTCTACTCCAATAAAAAACTCATCAAACGCTTCGAGGAATTCAATGACGGCGCTCTGACATCTGAAAAAACCAATTTTTTCTACCAGGAAATCGCCGCTGACTTCATCGCACAAGTCCTGGACCAGATCACCTATACTTGGTTCGACATCCGTAAATACAAGGCTTCCCTCGATACCGGCAATGACAAACGCCTCATCGAACTTTTCAAATTCTTCAGCCCTGAGCACCTGCTGAAAAAACGCTTCCAAAACGATAGCAATTCCCTCAATACCAAGTTTTACAGCGAACTGCTCTATATCATCGGACTGGAGGAAGTGGTAGAGAAGGATAGCAACAAGCACATCATTACCCGTCGCAAGGAGGGTGAGCGGAACCAAGCTTCCATCTTGGAGAATGCCATCACTATTCTTGACAGCGAAGACTGCCTCGACGATGTCAAGGAACGTTCTTCCTTCGGAAAAGATCGGAGTGAGCAACTTTTCAATATAGCCCTTGCCCTTACCATTAATTGGGTAAACCGCGTTCTCTTCTTGAAACTATTGGAAGCGCAGTTAGTCAAGTATCATAAAGGAGACACCTCCTATGCCTTTATGAAGCCCCTGGTCATCCCGGACTATGACGAACTCAACAAACTCTTCTTCCAGGTTCTTGCCAAGCGGGCGAAAGACAGAACAGATATCATCAACGAAAAATTCGGAAAGGTTCCTTACCTGAACAGTTCGTTATTTGAAGTCAGCCCCCTGGAACGCCAGACCATCCGAATCAGTGGCTTGGATAACAGTGAGTTGCCACTCTTCAGTAATACCGTCCTCAAAGATGGTTCGAAGCCACGATACCAGAAACTCCCAACGCTTCGATATCTATTGGAATTCCTCGATGCATACGATTTTGCAAGTGAGGGCACTGAGGAGGTGCAAGAGCAAGCCAAAACTCTCATTAACGCATCGGTTCTAGGGCTTATTTTTGAAAAAATCAATGGACATAAAGACGGGTCTGTCTTTACACCTGGTGCCGTCACGATGTTTATGAGCCGCGAGGCTATTCAGCAGACCGTTGTCCGCCGATTTAACGAAGAAATGGGCTGGTCGTGCAAGGATTATGAAGCCCTGAAGAACAAGGACATTGACGATTATCCCCAGGCCAATGCCATTATTGATTCTCTACGCATCTGCGATCCTGCTGTAGGGTCCGGTCATTTTCTGGTTTCCGTTCTCAATGAAATCATCCGTACCAAATACGATTTAGGCATCCTCATAGATAGCGCCGGGAAAAGAGTCAAAAAGCAGGACTATAGCATTGATATTGAGAATGATGAGCTTCTTATCTCTGACGAGGATGGCTCTCCCGTCATTTACATTCCGGGCAATCAGGAGAGTCAACGCATCCAGGAAACCCTCTTCAACGAGAAACGGAAAATCATCGAAAACTGTCTCTTTGGGGTGGATCTTAACCCGAATGCTGTAAACATCTGTCGTTTGCGGCTTTGGATTGAGCTGCTGAAAAATGCCTACTACACCAAAGAGAGTGAATACACGGAGCTGGAAACCCTGCCCAATATTGACATCAATATCAAAGTGGGTAATTCGTTGCTCCATCGCTTCGATCTGGAGCAGGATATCTCCGAGATTCTCCGCCGGAATGGTATTTCCATCAGTGATTACCGTAAAGCCGTCAGCGATTATAAGAATGCCCATAGCAAGGATGAAAAGCGCGATCTGGAAGATTACCTGCGACAAATCAAAGGAAACCTGCAGACACAGATTGGATTGAATGACCCGAGAGTCTTAAGCCTGAATAAACTGAAAAGCGAACTTGACAACCTTATGTCTCCGCTTTTATTTGAAGTTAGCAAGAAAGAACGGGTCTATCGCGACAAACAGGCAAAAGTATTACAGGCAAAAATCGCCAAAATTCAGGCCGAGGTGGATGAAATCCGGGACAACAAGATCTTTGTCGGCGCCTTTGAATGGCGCATCGAATTCCCGGAAGTCCTGGACGAAAATGGCCGATTCGTCGGCTTCGATTGTGTGATTGGCAATCCGCCGTACATCCAGCTCCAGAAGATGGGATTCGATGCAGATGCCCTCCAGAAGATGAACTACGTAACCTACGAGCGGACTGGTGATATCTACTGCCTGTTCTATGAGATGGGCATGAAGCTTCTGAAGCCGGGGACGCTGTTGTCGTTCATTACATCAAACAAGTGGATGAGAGCTGGTTATGGAGACCCCTTACGCAAATACTTCTCAGAAAAACAGAATGTCGTTAGCCTAATTGATTTTGCCGGCTATAAGGTATTTGATTCTGCCACAGTTGATGTAAACATTCTCACAGCAGTTACCCAACCCCCATCGGGCCACACTATAGCGTGCTCCATAAATAAGGATGAGTTTGACATAACAAAATTGAGCGATTATGTGCAGACGCATAGTCAAGAGATTAAGTTTGGAACTGATGCTTGGTCGATTTTGAGCGAAATTGAGTTGAGTATTAAGAACAAGATTGAAGCAGCTGGGACGCCATTGAGAGATTGGAGTGTTGACATATTCAGAGGCGTCTTAACAGGCTATAATGATGCGTTTATTATTTCATCTGCAAAGCGAGAAGAGATTTTGGAGAAGTGTAGGGATGAGTCCGAAAGGCAACGTACAGCTGCTATTATACGACCGATTCTCCGGGGCCGGGATATAAAACGATATGGTTATGTGTTTGCAGATCAGTATCTAATTGCAACGTTCCCTGCGAAGCAATATGATATAGACGATTATCCGTCTCTTAAAGATTATTTGCTTTCAATTGGAATGGAGAGGCTTGAACAGACCGGCGAAGAACATATTGTCAATGGAGAACGTGTAAAAGCACGTAAGAAAACGAACAATAAATGGTTTGAAACCCAAGATAGCATCAGCTATTGGGACTTATTATCTCAGCCAAAGATAGTCTGGGGAGAAATATCGGACAAGACAAAATTCTGCCTTGACCGTGAGGGACAATATGTGCCAGAGGCAACTACATTTATGCTCTCTGGGGAAAAGTTGACATTATTACTTGCTTTTCTGAATTGCTCTGTATCAGAGTATATGTTTTCGACTATAGGAACTACTACCGGTGTTGGTACTGTTCGTTGGAAGAAATTCAAAATTGAGCAACTCTTTGTGCCGCGAGATATTGATGAGGATACAGCAAAAGCAATCGAAGCCCAATGTGAACGCATTATCAGTATTACTGCTCAACAAGGCTCGTCTCCAGAAGAAGAGCATGTCTTGAATCGCCTTATATATCGGTTCTACGATTTGTCCGATTCAGAAATACAATATATTGAGAATCAGGTTAAATAAGATTCTCAAGATACTCAGACTCTTCTGATGAAAGACCAAGTTGTTTATATAACTGGGCATTAATCAAAGCTGAGTCTTTATTTGTTAATGGCCCATCCTTCTCAAATACAAGATTAACAGGGACGGGAATCAGTTCCACAAATTGTTTGAGCCATCGCCACCCAGTCTCATCAAGTTTACTTGAAATGGTGTCCAAATAGAAGAGTGCTACTTTACTGTTGAGGAATCCCAGCAGGTTACTTAACTCTCTTTTATGGTGTTCATTATCGTTAAAAGATAAAATGTAACACGTATTCAACACCATCGCTCCGTCATCGTTATATGCGAATGAGTTTCCGGTTCTTGACAACTCCGCCCACACAATTTTTGGCTTCGAGAATTCGTCCAAATATGCGCAGTTCCTTAAATTGTACGGTGTATCTCCTTTATCAGCACGCTTTTCGATGTTAAGCCAGTAATTGTCAAGATGATCTTTCACTGACGGGTAATCCTCGATGTGTATGCGGTCAAGGCCTTCCTTTGTACCATTGTGGGTGTTTATAAGCCAAAGCCCCGACCACGAATAGCCGTACCTCTTGATATCACGGCCCCTTAATATCGGTCGTATGATTTCCGCCGTTCGCTGACGCTCTTCCTCGCTCTGACAAGTGGCCAGAATCTCATTCCTCTTTGCAGAATCGATAATGAAAGCATCGTTGAAACCAGTCTTGATGCCATAATTGATTTGAATATCCCAATCCTTCAAAGGAGTGCCAGCGGATTCAATCTTTGCCTTGATGGAGCGCTCAATGTCGGATAGGATAGACCAGGACTCAGACGATGAGAAACTTGATAGGACAGCGTGCGTCTGCACATAATCGCTCCTATTCCTGTAGAAACGTATGGATATACCGCCCCAGGGTATTCCTATCGACTTTGCAGATCTGCGCAATCTTGCGTTGAGAGATTCCCTCTTTGAGTAATTCAATAATCAGCGGCCGTTTAGGATAGAGTTTGTATTTCTTTTCTTCAGTCTTCCTTCCTACTGGCCTGCCGAGAACGACACCTTCTGCCTTCTTCCTGGCCAAGGCTTCCTTCGTCCGCTGACTGATAAGGTTGCGTTCGATCTCTGCAGAAAGGCCGAAGGCAAAAGCTAGCACCTTACTTTGAATATCCTCTCCCAGCCTATAATTATCCTTTATTGTCCAGACCCGGCACTCCTTAGTCATACAGATATTCAGAATCTCCATAATCATGAATAGATTACGTCCCAAGCGCGACAGTTCCGCACAGATAATCAAATCACCTTTCTGCACTCGCTTCAATAACTTCCCCAACTCCCGTTTACTATAATTCTTAGTCCCGCTGATGGTTTCCTCTATCCAGCCATCTATATGCATAGACTCTCTGGAACAAAAGTTATTGATTTCAAACCTTTGATTCTCAACAGTCTGTTTGTCGCTACTGACTCTGATATAGCCGTAAATCATAGCATCCTAACAAAGAAAGAATGAATATTCTATTGCGATTCTATTTTTTTATGTATCTTTGCATTATAGGAGATTGAGAGGATGATGGGTAAAGGGGTAGCACTCCTGTTGTCATAACTTAAGATTTCCGGAAACCATCCTGCTACCAGGATGGTTTTTCTATTTCAACCACATCCTGCTCCACTATGCAAAGTAGTCGTATGCCCTCGTAATCCTCCCGTGAAGAAGTTGAAATGTCCTCCAAACCTTGAGTCACCCGCCGGAGAGAATATAATTCTCTTTGAGGAAAATAGAGAATGATCATCTGGGCTCCCTGCTTTTTCGCTTTAATGATTTTAGTCATAACTGCCCATCTCCCATCACTTTCCACGGTTTTAATTTCGACTCTGCTCCCATCCAGATAGCCATCAAAGTTTTTACAAACAACAGCGCCGGAAGACAATTCTGACTCCAAAACAATATAATGCCCTCTTCTCCTTAAAATTGCCACGGAGTTTAACTCATATTCACCTCTTTTGTATCCAAAAGGGCCAATACTCTTATCAAACTGATGATCTAAGTGTACAGCACTGACACCTCCCGACTTTTCATCGAAAGTTACATCCGTGTAATTCGGGTCTTGGAGAAGGCGGAGATATTCCTGAAAATTCTCTTCCCGCTGCTGATCACTGATAATCATTGCCCGCCACCCTTTGCGGACGGAAAGGCCGAATCAATTTGATTTGACAGCGGTCAGTCCGGAACCATTGGCAAAAGAAGCCAATGGCATCTCGCAGTGTCCATCCAGATGCATAGAGCAACTCTCCTGTGGCATCTTCCTGCCATAGGACGGTATATGCAGTATGCATCTCGTGAGTTTCCGGGTCCGAAGCTGGAACTGTCTGAACCCTCAGCCTTACACAATCCATAACGTCACTTTTTACAGTTCCATTTGATCGTGGATGGAGAACCAGTCCTACGAAGTTACGATAAAAAAGCGGGACTACAAATTTTTCTTTGAAAGGAATATATTTTTCTCTATACAAGGTCACAATTTGTGATCTTGTCCGATCCGAATAATAATGATTATGTTTGCATCAGTTCATGCGAGTCGATTTAGAGTCAAACCATGAAAGGCATTTCAGCCCCTACTGAAATGCTTTTTTTTGACAATCTGTTTGCGATTTCAGATTATTTAGTTACCCCCCCTCAGTCCTTGCGGAAACTATCCGTGACGTAGGAGACGAGGCCGGCGACAAGCTGGACGAGGGCCTCGGATTCGTGGGCGAGGATGGCGACGGTGATGCCGACGCTGGCCGGAATGCCGTAGACGCTGGAAAGGGTGGCGAGAAGGAAGGCGTGGTAGGCGCCGAAACCGCCGGGGACGGGGATCAGGGTGCTGACGGTGCCGACGAGCATCAGGAAGATGGCGTCCGTCGCGCCGAAGGAGGCGAAGGCGGGAACATCCTTGAGGGCGAGGAGGACGGTGTACATCATCACCCAGTAGCAGAACCAGATCAGCAGCGTGTAGAATACGAACAGCCAGGTCCGCTTCATCCGGAAGCAGGAGGTGAAGCCGACGCCCATTCCGGCGATGAATTTCCAGATCCGGCCGAAGAAGCCGCCTTTCTTGCGAAGGGCCCAGACGAGGACGCAGAAGAGCACGCCTGCGGCGAGCAGGATGACAGCCGCCAGGAGCAGGCCTTTCTTAGCGGCCAGTCCGGAGCGGATGCTGTTGTAAAGATAATCTCCGTAACTGGTGCGGAGCAGAATCAGGAGGATCACAATGATGACGGCCCCGCTGAATACGTCCCAGCTGCGGTCCATCACCATCGTGCCGACGACCTTGTCGTAAGTGGCGAGCCGCTCTCCGTTGGTCTTTTTGGACGAATGCTTGGTGACGTACAGGCATTTGATGAGTTCCCCCGCACGGGGAAGCACCAGATTGAAAAGGTAGCCGATGTTGATGGCGTCGTAAGCGGTCCGGAAAGAGGTCTTGTCGTCAATGGGGAGCAACTGCATCCGCCAGCGGGCGCCCCGGAGGATAAAGGTGAAATAGCCGGCGGCCATCGAAAGGATGATCCACTCCCATCGGCAGGAACGGATGCTGTTCCAGAATTCCTTCCAGTCGATGCCCCTGAACGAGAAGTACAGGAGAACGCCCATGAGCAGGAAGGAAAGGGCGTACTTGAGAATATTTTTGGCCGCTTCTTTCATTGCGGTGCAAAGATACGAAGAAAATTGTCAAAAAGATTTTTTCTTTGTAAATTTGTAGTCTTATAAGAAAAAACTGCGTATGAAATCCATCCTCGGCATCGGGAACGCCCTGACTGACATCCTGGCCGTCCTTCCGGACGACGAATTCCTCTCGAAATACCATCTCCCCAAAGGCAGTATGCAGCACGTGGACATGGCCACCGGCGACAAAATCTGGTCGTCGCTCAAGGAAATCGGCGTCAACTACGTGCCCGGCGGCAGCGCGGCCAACACCATCACCTGCACCTCCATCTTCGGGATGCCCTCCGGCTACATCGGCAAGATCGGCAACGACGAACTCGGCCACCTCTTCAAGAGCACGATGGAGCAGTACGGCGTAAAGGCCAACCTCCTCTACGGCACCAAATCCTCGGGCCGCTGCATGGTATTCATCACCGGCGCCAACGCCGAGCGCACCTTCGCCAGCTATATGGGCTCCGCCCTCGAGATGGGCCCCGCCGACCTCAAGCCCGAATACTTCCGGGGCTGGGACTATTTCCATATCGAAGGATACCTCGTCCAGAACCAGGACCTCATCCTCAAGGCCGTCCAGATGGCCAGAGAGGCAGGCTGCATCATTTCCATCGACATGGCCTCCTACAATGTCGTCGAGTCGAACGAGGCCTTCCTCCACAACCTCGTGGACGATTACGTCGACATCGTCTTCGCCAACGAGACCGAGGCCCGGTCCTTCACCAAACTGGAGCCGAAAGATGCCGTCGCTGAACTTTCCAAGCGCTGCCAGATCGCCATCGTCAAGGTCGGCAAGGACGGCTCGATGGTCCAGCAGGGCGACGAATACCACTACATCCCCGCCTGGCCCGCCGCCACGATCGACGCCACGGGCGCCGGCGACACCTACGCCGCGGGCTTCCTCTACGCCCATTCCCTCGGTATGCCGCTGAAGGTATGCGGAGAGGTCGGCTCGATCATCGCCGCCAAGGTCGTCGAGGTCATCGGCACCAAGATCGACGTCCCGAGATGGAAAGCCGCCAAACAGGAAATCCGCGAACTCATCGCCGCCAATAAGAAATGACAATGCTCGACCCCGTCAAAAACCTGATGAGGCGGCACTGCCTCAAGAAAAACGCCAGCGACGTCCCCACCGGCATCACCCCGCTGCGGGACATCCATTCGGCCGTCGCCTTCATCGACGTGGAGGACACCTCCTTCCACGATTGCAAGAACCGGATCCTCCAGTTCTACCGCGACCACAAGATGAAGGGCGAAATCTTCTTCTTCGACTTCCGCAAGCTCGGCGAGGGAGAGCGCCTCATCACCAGCATCACCACGACCGTCCTCAAGAAGGACCTCAACTGGTTCGACAAGCCGGACAAGGAGAAGGTCTCGATCATGCTCTCCGGAGAGCCCGACCTCTTTATCTCGATGATTCCCGGGGACGATTTTCCGCTGGAATTCATGGCCAAATGCTGCCGCGCCCGCTTCAAGATCGGCCGGAAGCAGCTGCCGGGAGATACTTTCGACATGATTTTCACCGACAATCCCGACAAGCCCTCCTCCCAGGACGAGGTCTTCAAGAAAATGATCCAGATCCTGGAAAAGATCCAATAACTGCAAGCGAACGACTTGCAGTTTTTTTATTTCAAAAAGGAAATGGCGCCGAATACGCCGAGCGACGCAGCAAGCATGATGACGCCTGCGAGCACGACACCGAGCATCACATAGAGGACGCTCTTCTTGAAATCCATGTTCAGCAGGCTCGCCGCCAGGGTACCCGACCATGCGCCCGTTCCGGGCAGCGGAATCCCGACGAACAGCAGCAGGGCGACATAGAGCCCGCGGCCGGCCTTCGATTCCAATTTGGCCCCGGCCTTCTCCCCTTTCTCCAGGCACCATCTGAAGAAGCCGCCGACATACCTGAGGTCCTTGCCCCACTCCAGGATCTTGCGCCCGAAAAGGAAGATGAACGGGACGGGCAGCATATTGCCGATGACCGCAACGATATACGAAGGAACAAGCGGAAGGTCGAAACCCACGGCATAGGGAATGGCGCCGCGGAGCTCCACGAGCGGGACCATCGAAATGAGGAATACGATAAGGTACTTCTTGAACATTACCAGGAGAAGAGTTTGAGGGTTTCTTCCAGGGAGAGGGCGTCTTCTACGCGATAATCTCCGCTGCGGGTGCGGCAGAGGGCGTCGAGGTGGGCGCCGGTACCGAGGGCTTCGCCGAGGTCGCGGGCGAAAGCCCGGATGTAGGTGCCTTTGCTGCAGGAAATGCGGACATCCGCGTGCGGAAGATGCAACTGCGAGGTGTCGGTGACGTGGATGCGGGAAGAGGCGACGGTCTCGGGGCCTTTGTCCCGGGGCGGGATGCCGTCGGGGCTGAAGGCTTCCAGCGTGGCGGAATGAACGGTGATGCGGCTGCGGTGCAGGATTTCCAGGGCGGCCGCGTCGAAGTCGGCCTCGTCGCGGTGCCGGTACAGTTTGCGGGCCATTTCGTAGGCGCGGACACCGTCGACGCTCTTGGCGGAGAAGAGCGGGGCGATCTGCTCATACGTGCCGGTGAGGGTTGCGAGCGCCTCCCGGATGGCGTCCGGCGTGACGCCGTCGGTCGGATAAGTCCGGTCGATCTCCTTCTCCAGGTCGTAGGAAGGGGTGGTGGCGCCGAAGGAAATGCCGGCAAGGTACTCCTTGTCGTGGTCCTGCAGCGTCTGCGCGCGGCGGGTGGCCGGTCCGATGCAGACCAGGAGGACGCCGGTCGCGAGGGGGTCCAGCGTACCCGCGTGACCGACTTTCAGATTTTTCTTCGCGAAATGCCTGATGGCCGCGAACTTGACCTTCCGCACCACATCGGCGGATGTCCAGCGATAGGGCTTGTCGATGGCAAGGACAATCCCCTCCGGATAATCTTCTATGTGGTGCGATGCGAGGATCATACGGGCATCTTGTCGATGCGGCGCTGATGCCGTCCGCCTTCGAAGGGCGTAGTCAGCCAGGTATTCACGATCCGGCGGGCCATCTGCCAGGAGATGAAGCGCGCGGGAAGGACGAGGACGTTGGCATTGTTGTGCGCCTTGACGAGGCGGCCGATCTCGCTGGCCCAGGCCAGCCCGGCCCGGACGCCCTGGTGCTTGTTGAGAGTGATGGCCATCCCGTTGCCGGTGCCGCAGAGGGCGATGCCGAGGTCGACCTCGCCTTTCTCGATGGCCGAAGCCAGCGCATGCGCGAAATCGGGATAATCGACACTGACCTCCGTGTCAGTGCCGAAATTCACGACCTGATAGCCCTGGGATTCCAGGTATTTCACGAGGCGGAACTTATACGCTACGCCCGCGTGATCGTTGCAGATGCCGATAGTCATAATCTATTGTATTCCTTCTTTGCATACTTTTACGGCCTCGGCGTCGGGACGGCAGCCGAGGTGGAAACACGGGACATTCATCGCCACGCGCTCGACCGTGGGGACAAGGGCGTCCATGATGCGGCGGTTCCAGCGGATGGTGGAAGAAGCGGCGACAACGCTGGCGTAGGCGTCCAGGGCGTGCAGGGGACGGATCCGGTTCTCCGGGGCCTGTTCCAGACGGACCAGCGCACGGACGGGGGCGGAAACGTTGCGATAGCAAAGCGTCTTGCCGCTCCACGGGCTGCCATAGCCGATCAGCGTGCCGTTCCCGTCGAAACGGATGACCGGATTGTCGTCGTTCATCAGGTCGCAGCCGGGAACGTGCTCCAGCCAGAGGCGGCTGTGGGTGCTCTTGCCGGTGCCGCTGACGCCGAAGAAAAGGTTGGCCTTACCGTCCAGCCGCACCATCGAGGAGTGGAGAAGAAGGGTGCCGAGCGGGGCCGTCGCGAAGGTATAGAGAATCATCAGGACGGTATTGACCTGGAACATCGTCACCCGCGGGCCCATTTTCTCCCGGGGATAGTAGGTGCCGGTACGGTAATCGTCTTCCATGACGAAGATGCCGGCGCTTACGTCCGCGGCGGGATAGAATTCATAGATGGTGTGCCCGTCCAGTACGCGTCCCTCATAGAACGGCGGCACCTCGTCGACGCGGACGACCTCCTTCCAGGCGCGCTCCTCCTCGGCCCTGACAAGCCACTCCGGGCGCTCATACTGCACGCGGAGGGTCATCAGCGGTTCGCAGGGATCGGTTTCGAAGGGGGCGTATTGCGAGAAATCCAGGCCGTAACGGTCCCCTTTTATACTGTCTTTCCCGGTAATGTCCTTGTTGAGCGCAAGGTCGTCGAGTTTGTCGGCCGGAACGGGAATCACGCCGACATCCTCTCCGCGGCGCAGTCTCTCCACGACTTCCGCCTCCTTGGGCGAGAGCGCCTTGAAGTGCCACGGCTCCGCGAGCTCCACTTCGACCACGTGTCCGCCGACTTTATAGTATCGTTTTTCTGTCATAACTCGCAAATATAATAAAAAGATTCCAATTCATTCCCGGACTTGACCCGGGAATCCTTCCGGCCTGACGACCTTCAGGCGCGGATCCGCGCGGAGGCCCTGCGGGGATGTGCCCGGGACGCCCTGGGGAACCGGTTCGCCGAGAAGGGCGAAGAGCTGCTCCCAGTAGACGGGCATTTCCCCCGCGGCATTCCTGAAATTCATCGGAGATGTCGGGAAGACCGGCTTGCCGTCTGCATCGAGGTAACAGTCACGGACGAGTTCGCTGCAATAATATTCGCCGTTGTCGGGCAGGAAGTGGACATCGTAGGGCAGGCCGAGGTACTGCCCGGCCCGCTCCACCCCCCGGCGGGCGATTTCCGCATCGTCCAGCCGGCGCACTTCCAGCACGGGCAGCGAGCCGTCCCTGAGGGTGAAATCCGTAAGGAACGTATCGAGCGGATGCCGGTCGACACCGCGGCGGATCGTCGCGTCAATTACCCAGACGCTGTCATCCGCCGCCTCCAGGATGGCGACATGGATGATATTGAGGTCGCCCTCCCCCGTCGCATCGCTGATGGCGCTTCCCATCGAATCTTCATCGAGACTGTAATCCGCCGGAATTCCCACGAAGAGGAGGTCGCCGGTCCGGACTTTCTGCGGCCCCGGGGTGCAGCAGACCGCCAGAAGGGTCAGAATAAAAGGTAAAAAACGTTTCATCGTGCCTTTAGTCAGAAATTCAGGCAAAATTAACGCTTTTTATCCAGCACTGCAATCACGTCGTGAGCAATTTGCTAGCAGCAGCGCTCACCGAAGCATACGATTTTGCCTTTCCGTGAGCAATTTGCTAGCAGCAGCGCTCACCGAAACTTACAATTTTGCACATCCTTAAACAATTGCCGGAAGCAGCGCTCACCGGGGATGCAGATTGTAATATTTGTAATAAAGATTGCTTTTTAATTATAAATGGTTAACTTTGTGGGCTTTTTTTGTAACAGATATTATTGTGCTGAGGAGATTTGCATTATCTACCGTCCGCTGGATTGTCAGGCATCGCGTCGCGCTCTTTATCGCAACGCTCGCAGTCGCAGTCTGGTGCGCGTGCCTGATTCCTCAGATCAACATCAATACGGATATGTCCCGCTACCTGCCGGAATCCTACGAGATGAAGCAGGGTATGGATATCCTCGACGCGGAATTCCCCGACCTCAAAACCCAGGGCGAAGAATTCACGTCGGCATTCTCCCAAGGGGAGGAAACCCTGCCGAAAGGGCTTGGCAAGACGATTATCATCGGCGTCGTGCTGGTGTTCGTCATTCTGCTCATCATGAGCACGTCGGTCCTGGAGGTCGTCCTGTTCCTGATTACCGTCGGGGTCGCCGTCCTCATCAATGTGGGCTCCAACGCCCTTCTGGGCAGTGTCTCCCTTACGACCAACACCATTGCGCCCGTGCTGCAGATGGTCCTTTCGATGGACTACTGCATCATCCTGATGAACCGTTACAGGGAAGAGCGCACCCGGGGGAAGCAGCGGGTGGACGCGATGAATCTCGCCGTCGGCGGATCGGCCTCCACCATCCTCAGCAGCGCGTTCACGACCGTCGTGAGCCTGCTGATGCTATGCTTCATCAAGCTCAAGATCGGAGCCGATCTCGGTTTCGTCCTCGCCAAAGGCGTGACGATCTCGCTGATCTGCAACTTCACCCTCCTCCCGGCATTGATCATCTGGTGCAGCAAGGCCATCGAGGCCAGCCGGAAGAAGGTGCCGGTGCTACCTGCTGCGCCGATGGCCCGTTTCCAGTACCGATTCAGGATTCCGATCGCGATTATTTTCCTTATCGCGTCCGTGACGTTTACAATCCTGCAGTTCAGGACGCCGATTTTCTTCGCGCCGCCCAAATGGGAGGACGACACCCCAGACTCGACCGCTGTGGTCGACAAGTACAATCCCCTGCTCCTGATCTACGACAATGCCGATACGGAAGCGATCATCGCCCTTCTGGACACCATCGCGACCGATCCCAAGGTAGTGGATTGCTACAGTTATCCCACGCTGGCCACCAAGCCCCGCACGCCCGGGGAGATGACGGCGCTCTTCCGCGCCCACGCCGGGGACGACGTTCCCGAAATGGCGGAAGACCTGCTGAAACTGGTCTATTACGCCCACGCCCATCCCGACCGGACGGAGAAATACAGCCTCGACGACCTTAAGCATTCCTCGGAAAATCTCCGGCAGAGCGGGCTCATCCCGCCGGACAAGGATATGGACTTCGAAGGTATGATTCAGAGGGCCATTCTCAAGGCGACGGCGCCGGTGAAGCCGAAGAAATCGACCGGGACAAGTGTAGCGCCCGCCGAAAATACCGGAGAGCGGATTCCGGAACAAGTCCGGGATGACGGCAGCGCACAGGGTAACGGTGATGCACAGGGGGATGGAAGCACACAGAGCGGTAATGCACAGGGTGCTGGCGGCACGCAGGGTAACGGTGATGTACAAGATAATGGTGGCACGCAGGATAACGGCGGTACGCAGGGCGGCGGCCAGCAGACGCAGCCTGTGGATCCGTCCAGGCCGACGTACGAGCAGATTACGACGCCGATGACGGCGGCGGAACTGGCCGAATTCCTCGAAACCAATCCCCAGCAGGTATCGCTCCTTTTCCGGATGGCCGGGAAGAAGGGAGGCAAGATGAGTCCCAACGAATTCATCCGCTATGTCCGGAAGAATATCCTCGGCAAGAAAGCATACGCCGCGTTCCTTCCGAAGGGGACGAACGAGCAGATGAGCAAGGCCGAGGCGCTCTATGACGAGATCCTGGCGGCCGGCCCGACGAAGGTGCCGGAGCAGGGCGGCGAGGATGTCGCGCAGCAGATTCCGGAACAAGTCCGGCATGACAGCGGAGATGGGCAGAATGACGTGGCGCAGCAACAGGCCGGCCAGCCTGACAATACGGCGCAACAGGCCGGACAGCCGGACAACGCGGCGCAACAGGGCGGTCAGGCCGGGGGACAGAATACCGTGACACCCGTCGCGGAGCCGGCGAAGAAGCCGGTCAAGGAGGTCGCCACTCCGATTGACAAGTTGCTGGACATGTATATGAGCGGCAAGAAGTATCCTGCCGATGTGATCGCGCGGAGACTACGGAGAGTCGGAGTTCCTGTCACGGATCAGGAGATGGATCTCTTCTTCCTCTACACGGCCGCGTCCCAAAGCGACGAACCGACCGAGAAACTCTCCCCCGTGCACCTGCTGACCTATCTGGCGGATACGCTGTTCACTTCGCCCGCCCTGACGGGGCTCGCACCGGACGATATTCGGAATACCATCACGCACGCACGCGATTCCATCCTTACCGGTGTCAGCGTCCTCCAGGGAGAAAAGCATTCCGCCGCAGCCGTCCTTACGACCTATGATGTGGAATCAGAAGAATCCTTCGCATTCATCGAGCGCATCCAGAAACTGAGCGACGAGAAACTCTCCCAGGACAGCTACTGGGTTGGCGAATGCGAAATGTACAAGGAACTCAAGGACGGATTCCCGCAGGAACTGGCGCTGCTGACGCTGCTCACCGTGATTTCCATCTTCATCATCATCGCCCTCAACTTCCGGTCGGTACTGATCCCGATTCCGCTTATCATGACGGTGCTCTCGGGCGTATATATCAACGTATGGGCCGCAGGTCTGGGCGGACAGAGCATGTACTATCTGGCATACCTGATCGTACAGGGCATCCTGATGGGCGCGACCATCGACTACTCGATCCTCTTCACCTCGTACTATCTGAGCAACCGCCAGAATATCGGCCCGCTCGCCGCGCTGGAAGCCGCCTACAAGGGTTCCTCCCACTCCATCCTGACGTCAGGAAGCATCCTTGCGCTCGTCTCCCTCGTGATGTCGTTCTCGATGCCGGACATGATCGTCGCCTCCATCCTGAAGAGTCTCTCGGTCGGCTCCTTCGCCGTACTGATCTTCATCATCTTCCTGCTGCCAGGCGTCCTGGCCAGTATCGATCCGATCCTCAAGCCGAGGAAGAAGTTCCAGAAATGACGGAGCCGTTAAGTGCAAACCACTGACACTTAGGCGCTTACGAAAAAGGCCTTACTCGTTTTCGAGTAAGGCCTTTTTCGTAATATGCTGTAAGTAAACCACTTACACTTTACGCACAGCGGCCACATCAGTCGATTGGCGGCCGCATTACGCCAACGGCAGCCGCATCACGCGGCGGCTGGCGGCCGCACGCGGCCGACGGCTACATCATGCCGCCGGCGGGCATGGCGGGAGCGGCAGGCTCCTTCTCGGGGATGTCCACGATACCGCACTCGGTGGTAAGGAACATTCCGGCGACGGAGGCGGCGTTCTCGAGGGCCACGCGGGCGACCTTCGTCGGGTCGATCACGCCCGCCTCGTAGAGGTTGACGAACTCGTCGGTGCGGGCGTTGTAACCGTAGTCACCTTTGCCTTCGCGGATCTTGTTGACGATGACGCTGGCCTCGACGCCGGCGTTGGCGGCAATCTGACGGAGCGGCTCCTCGATGGCCTTGGCCACGATGTGGATACCGGTAGTCTCATCCTCATTCTCGCCCTTGAGGTCCTTGAGGGCCTCGACGGCACGGATGTAGGCGACACCGCCACCGGGCAGATAGCCCTCCTCGACGGCGGCGCGGGTGGCGTTGAGCGCATCCTCCACGCGATCTTTCTTCTCCTTCATCTCGACCTCGGTCGTCGCGCCCACATAGAGGACGGCGACACCGCCGGCGAGTTTGCCGAGGCGCTCCTGGAGCTTCTCACGGTCGTAGTCGCTCTTGGTAGTCTCGATCTGCTTGCGGATGAGGTCGGCCCTGTCCTTGATCTCCTCCTTGGAGCCGGCGCCACCGACGATGGTGGTGTTCTCCTTGGTGA
>JAEEGL010108951.1_pt1 | contig 59237 bp, 48 predicted proteins | sample 9134231 | NCBI WGS metagenome assembly JAEEGL01 (sample SAMN16246548, study PRJNA631951) | gut metagenome | biome: gut microbiome; feature: rumen; material: fiber-attached | host: Bos | place: Iran: Karaj | collected 2018-10
TAAACTCCGGATACTTTTTTTCTCCCGGCGTGCGATCATCTTCAAAAAAAGGCAGTCTGCAACTACATAAAGTGCAGACTACCATTATTAACGATAAAAATACAGAAATTTTCCTTTTGCTGATTTCACATACTTTCATACCGTATCCCCCAACTTCCCATTAAAGCAATTGTATCTGTTTGAGTCTGTAAAGTCTATAGCCGGGGAGCTTTCGTTTTATCCGATCAGTAGCGAAGGATCAGGATTCCGTCAGGTGCAAGAACTCCGCTGCCTGTATCGCCCTCGGTCCATTTTCTGGAATAGATAACTTCCGAAAAGCTCTTGGTATCTATAGTTACATCCTTCTCCTCGCAGTTAAGATAGATCTGTATACTCTCATTCTCTCCGATCTTCATGTAGGAAACAACTCTCTCCTCGTGAATATCATTGGGGAAGTGGAAATTCCTGCTCTTACAGGACTGAAGGGAATGTCTCATGGCTATGAGCTTCTTCACCTCAGATATCTCTGTATCTTTTTGGCCCGAATCTATCTCGTCCCAGGGCATGCATCTGCGGCAGTCGGGGTCGAAGGAACCCTCCATCGCCACCTCTGTTCCGTAGTAAATGCAGGGACTTCCCGGCATAGTGAACAGTACTGCAAGTTGCTGGTAAAAAATATCTATGTTGCCTCCGCATTTGTTGAGAAGCCTGTTGGTATCGTGAGAATCCAGCAGGTTAAACAGTACGTCGTTGACCTGAGAATAATACATGGTAAAGCATCTGTTGATGTCGTACTCAAAGGTCTCTCTGCCACGGTTCTTGTAGAGCCAGAAGTCCGCAATGGCTGTTGTGAGCGGATAATTCATGACCGAATCATACTCATCTCCCAAAAGCCAGCTGATGGAATCGTGCCAGATCTCGCCCAGCAGATAAAAATCATCCTTAATATGGCTCGTCATGTATCTGATAGCCTTGAGGAATGAATGGGATACCTCATTACCCACATCAAATCTAAGACCGTCAATGTCGAAGCTCTCGATCCAGAACCTGATAATGTCCAGAAGATACTCCTGAACCTCAGGATTGTTGGTGTTGAGCTTGGGCATATATCTGGCAAAAGCAAAGGAATAATATCTTCCGTCCCTGGTATCCCCCTCAAGATCCACAGGCCACTTATTGATCATGTACCAGTCCGCATACTTGGACTTCGGTCCCTTCTCCAGAACGTCCAGCCACATGGGGTGATCTGCACCGGTGTGGTTGAAAACAGCGTCCAACATAACTCTTATTCCGGCCTCATGAGCCTCTTTAACCAGCAGCTTAAGATCCTCATTGGTTCCAAAGTGCGGGTCCACCTTCTTGTAGTTCCTGGTGTTGTATTTGTGATTACTATTGGACTCGAAAATAGGATTCAGATAGATTCCGGTAATGCCAAGGTCCTTGAGATATGGAATCTTGTCCCTTATTCCCCTTATATCTCCGCCGTAATAATCGTGGAAATCCACCTTGCCGGTCTGCCACTCCATCACATTTTCAGGATCTATACTGTGGTCACCGTTACAGAATCTCTCGGGAAAAATCTGGTACCACACTGTATCGTTGACCCAGGCGGGAGTTCTGCAGACATCTGCAGGATTCATCCAGGGCATGATGAAGTAGGAAAGGGTCTTGCCCTCCATATTCATCTCGTCCTGCGTCAAAAAGCCGTCCTCAAAGAGATATACACATTCATCGCCGCTGTGAAGCTCGAAGTAGTACTTGCATCTCTTGTACTCAGGCTCTAAGGTGGTGGTCCACCATATATGATTCTTAAGTCTCTTTTTATAGCAGATATCTGCTCTCCGGCCGTTCCAGCGCTCGTTTCCGCCCATTATTCCGGCATCATAAGGATCGCCGTAGATGATGTAGACATGATCCACATCATAGCCGGTCTTAATATTGATGATGAGCCGGTTCTCATCCAGGCTATAGCAGTACTGCTCTGACATTCTGTGGTATATTGCACTTAAATTCATAATGTCCTCTCCTTCGGAAAACGTTTTCCGTAACAAAATCACTATAACCCGAAAGAAAGAATTAGTCAACAATAAAAAAGCCTGTCTCCAATGTAAGATGGGGACAGGCACTTTATATAATATTAACCGATAGAATCACTTACTTTGGTCATTATGATTGCTCCATTACATTTGAAAAAGCTTCAAAAACATACACATTCCAGGAAAGTGGCTTAACATGAATCTTGAATTCGCCGTTTTCAAAAGTGTAGTTCTCTTCCTCCTTAGGGGCGATAAGCTTCTCGTTCTCGAAGGAGTTGTTAAGCTCCAGGTCATCAGTGTGCATACGATAAGCTGCTGCCGGCTTGTAGCCTTCAAAGCCCTTTAGATCAATTGTGAGAGGATATTCGCTCTCTTCATTTCTGTTGATCACAAACACCGTAAGGCGCTTGTTCTCTTCATCCCAGGCGCTGGCAGAATCAATGAAGTTAACACCCTCTTTTCCTGTGTACTGTGAGGTATCCTCAATGGCATAACCGGGCATATCGTAGGTCTCGCACTCTACCTTGGTATCAAGGGATACACCCTTTGCATACTGCAGCAGCTGCATGAATACATAGTGAGAGCCTGACTTCCAGATATGATCATGGTCTGATGCAGCAAGAGCTCCCAGTCCGCCTGTCATACATCCGATCTTAACTCTGTCGGCGTGACGAAGAAGTGCCAGCTGAATTGACGCCATAGACAGTGCGTGGAGCATATCTCCTCCGGGGAATCTGCGCTCAGGCATATTGTCGGGGTCATGACGGATATATCTTCTCTCCGGATCAAAACGGTAGTGGTTGCGGGCCATATTGTAACGGCCATAGCCGGGATTAAGAGGCTGCAGTGGCCTTACCATGGCGCCGTACTCGTCAAAAGAGATGTTGACCTGCTTGGGAGATCTGTGCTTGGAAGCCACATAGTCGATCATGGCAACCTCAGTGTTGATGAAGTCCTCGTAGTACAGTGCTCCGCCGAGAAGTGCCTTGATATCTCCGGGAGGTGCGCTGTGATAGTGATGAACTGACACATAATCAACTACGTCATAGCACTTATCCAGGGCATTCTGATCCCATTCAGGGAAGCCCTCCATAAAGGGTGCCGAGGAACCGCATACTGCAGTCTCAATGGTCTCATCAATCCATTTGATGGCCTTGGAGGTCTCAAGGACCTTGTAGCCGTAGCCATCGGGATTCTTACTCCAGGAGCCCAGCTGCCAGGGGCCGTCCATCTCATTTCCAAGGTACCACATCTTAACATTATAGGGATCCTCATGGCCGTATTTCTTACGAAGATCTGACCAGTAACTGCCGCCCTCATGATTGGTATATTCCACCAGGTCCATAGCATCCTGAATGGTGCCGGTTCCCATGTTTACTGTATAAAGAGGCTCTGTTCCGACTTTCTGTGCCCACTGCAGGTATTCATCATGTCCCACCTCATTGGTGTAATACTGATGCCAGGCGGGATCAAGGACAACCCTGCGCTCAGACTTAGGTCCTATTGAGTTCTTCCACTCCCAGGCAGATACGAAGTTGCCTCCCGGCATTCTGACTGCGGGAAGGCCCGTTTCTTTAAGTGCCTCGATCCAGTCTTTTCTAAATCCCTGCTCATCCGCTGTAGGATGTTTGGGATTAAACATTGTTCCGTTCACCATGGTGCCTATTGGCTCCAAAAAGGCCGAAAAAAGCCTGTTTGAGATCTCGCCGATCTTGTAGGCAGGATGAACGGTAATCTTTGCATTCTGTGCCATTAATCTATATCCTCCGATACATTATTTTTCCCATAAAAAACCTTGTATACCACATCTCTTAATGTAGCATACAAGGCCCTTAATCTTCCAAAACAATCTTGTTGTGATTATCTCAATTATTGCTTAGTTTCCGGCATCTGAATTCATTTGTAGCAGTGGAAGAAGCCGCTGTCATTATCCATCACAATGGAGCCCTCTTCCTGTATCTTTTTATCAAGGAAAGCCAGGATCTTCTCCTTGTTCTGCTCAATATATTTGATGCCTCCGGCGTACCTTTTGGTTAGTCTCTGGAATAAAAGCTCCGCATCATCAAAGATTATCGGGCAGGGAAGCGCCACCAGATCTACTCTTTTGAAATATCCGGAGAGTTCTTCCTTGAAAGCATCCTCATTGGCCTTCAGCTCATCTCTTCTTGCGATGACAAAAGAGTTATCAAGCCCCATATCGGCTATCATCTTCTCCCAGAAGCTGTCCATCTTGCTAATGCCATAGGTGTTAACGGAGAACAATCCGCCACTCACAAGGGATTCTGAGACGTTTCTTACAAACTTCTCTCTGTCCTCAATATAGTTCAAGAGGTAATGAGCAACAGCCTTGGTGTACCTCTTTTCCCTGATCCTGTCCCAGGTCTCATCCAGCTCAAGATTACTGAAGATGACCTGGATATCGCTGTCCTTGGGCAAAGTGCTCCTGTTCCCCTTAAGATACTCATAGAGATCGTCGGCCCAGTTACCATGAATATCATAGCCATCCACCTGAAAATTCACGGGGATTCGGTCCCAGTTCTCTCTCCATAACAATCCGAAGCTGCACCCCAGATCCAACACTCTGTCACCCTCTTCAAAATTCAGGGAATCATAGATCTTGACGTACCACTCTACACCGTCAGCAGCGTGACTTGCCGCATACCATCTTCTCTCGTCCTGTCCCTGGCTAAACTCCATCTTCCTGATAATGTCCGCCACATCGTCCCAGTCGGGATTCTCATCGATTCGTGCCAGCGCTGCCTTGATGCAGCCTGCGGACTTCTGCAGCTGATAGATTCTGTCCTCCATGAGCTGCAGCTGCTTTCTTAAAGTTGCCTCAATGGACTCCTGCTCATCGTTTTCCAGACTGCTCTTGATCTCTTCAAGACTAAAGCCCACATGCTTAAGTGCGATGATCTTCTCCAGTATCATAAGTGAGCTCTTGTCGTAGAGCTTGTAATTTCCTTCGGAATACCCCACGGGCTTAAGAAGCCCTTTTTCATCGTATACCCTCAGTGCCTTGGCTGAAACCCCTGCCTGCTTGGCTATCTCCCCTGATGTCATCTTTTCTTTCATAGGTCCTCCTGCCTTCTCTGTATAGGTTATCTGTTGTCATAACCTGATGTTAAAGGCTGCCCCAAGGGCCGAGTCAATACCCCGGTCTTAAGTTTTTTAAATTTTCTTTACCTCAGTTGCCGCTCTTATAGAGTATATTTTCGGTAAAACCGTAGGAATCGTCAAGCTCTGGAAGGTTAACAGGAAGAGTTCCCGTCACGTTGCCGTCGCCAAAGCAGGCCATCAGCGCTACCGCAAGGTTGGGGGCATAGGCACTGCCTGCCCCGGACTCAGGCGGAATCTGCGTCATTGCACCTGAATTGTAGGACAGCAAAATAGCGTCTGCGTCAGTAAACCTCGCCGCATCGTAGGGAAGCTGACAGGAGATAAGGATAACCTTTTTGCCGTCTTCATGGAGACTGTCGATAATATTGTCAAAAACGCCGGAGGATATGCCCTCTTCATTCGTTGGATCAAGGTTTTCTTTCTGATACATTCTGTGAACAAGAATGCAGTGATCTGCTGCCTTGGCGGCATCGATGCAGGCTGCTGCATTCTCAGCGTCATTTTTCATTACAACTATCTGAGAATCGTCCCCATAGACTTCCTGCTCCTTCAGCATCTGCTTCACCAGTTCGCCGGTACCTATGCGGCTTGCGCAGCTGTCGGAGAAGAGTATCAGTGTGGACTCTCCCTCTGAAATTTTTACGGGAAAAGCGTCATTCTCATTCTTAAGGAGTGTAAGAGCCTTCTCTGCCATATCCCAGGCCACCTGACGGTTCTCACTGCTGCCTACGCCTGCCTTAGCGGTGGCAAGACGCTCCTCAGATGCATTATCTGCATAATCTCCAAGAAGTCCATACTTTTGCTTCAGCGTTAGTATCCTTCTTACAGAATCATCGATGGTATCTTCGGAGATCTTGCCCTCCTTAGCAAGTCTCTTGGCTGTCTCGATCATTTCATGAACCTGCTCAAATTCCGCCATATTATGTATGGGCGGAAGCATAATAAGGTCCGCTCCGGCATTAATTGTCATGAGCATAACATCTTCCGGTGCAAAATTGTCCGATATTGCCTTCATATCCAGGGCATCAGTAACAATGACCCCCTTGAAGCCCATTTCACCCTTCAGAATGTCCGTAAGTATCCTGTGACTCATGGTGGCAGGAATGTATACCTCTTCGCCTGTGGAAATCGATGTGTAGGTCTGCGTCTCAATCTCCGGATACTGGATATGGGCAGTAATGACCATGTCCGCCCCGGCATCAATGGCACTCTTGAAAGGTATAAGCTCATTTTCTTTTAGCTGATCCAAACTAAGATCAATTCTGGGAAAACCTGTATGCGAGTCGGTATCTGTATTTCCATGCCCGGGGAAATGCTTAAGGGAGGAAATAACACCGTTTTCATGAAGACCTTTCATATACGAAACAGCATACTCAGAAACAACCTCCGGTGAATCGGAAAAAGAGCGCACTCCAATAACGGGGTTGTTGGGATTATTATTGATATCCACAACGGGAGCAAAATCCATATTTATTCCAAGAAGAGCCAGCTCCTTGCCGTAGATCCCCGCCATTTTCCCGGCATTTTCCGGATCTCCGGTGGCTGCAAGGGCCATATTTCCAACTCCTGTGGTTCCAAAGCTCACACGAGCTACACTTCCGCCCTCCTGATCAACTGCTATGAATAAGGGCAACCTTGAAGCTGCCTGCATATCTGAGATCAGATTCATTGTCTGCTCTGCGTCTACGAAATTTTCTCCGAAAAGCAGTACTCCGCCATAGCCATATTGCTTAAAATACTCCGCCATGGTCTGATTTACAGAGGTCACATTGATGGCCTCTGTGCTTGCTTCTTCGCCGTTTTCTGCCGAAGTATCCTCCATTTTACGGAAGGAAACCAGCATCATCTGCTCTATCTTTTCATCTAGTGTCCACTGACCAAGGAGCCTTTCGACATCATCCTGCACTCCACAGGTAAGTGTGAAATTATCAGCGTTAACATTAAGCTCTGCCATCTCTCCCATAAGAAGCGGATAGTTGATGTCGCCGTGTCCCGCAGGAAATCCAAAGGCCACGGGAACATTGATATCAGTCAAAAACTGCCTTGTTATCATATCCGCAACGGATTCGAACTTGCCGCCTCGGCTGCTGCCACTGTAATCACCAAGGTCCGTTGGAAGCTCCGCCCACTCTCCAAATACGATGCCGGCTGCGTTATCAAGTACTCCGTTGTGCTTCAGCACCGTTAGATATCTGTGAATATGCTGAACATTCTCCCCCACATCCTCCAGGAACAGAATATAGGGCTTCCCTGTCCTGGTGCAGTCATAGGCTGAATCCAACACAGCGGTTAAAGTGGCCAGATTTCCTCCGATCAGAACTCCCTTAGCCGTTCCCTCTATGCCAAGTTCATCTTTTTCACAGGTATAGGAAGGCATTTCCCCTTCCAATATCTTCTCTGTCGCTTCGAAACAGCTATCGGGAAGCCCGTTAAAGGTTCCGCTCATGCAGGAATGAATTGAAGGAATGCCTGCTGTAGTCCAGGCAGAATGGTAGACTGTAATATCACTGTAGCCGATTATAAGCTTCTGAGCATCCTTAATCTTCTCCTTAGGCAGCGCATCTGCCACCTCTGAGGCACCGTACCCTCCACGGACGCAGAAAATTGCCTTTATTTCCGGATCCTCCAGAGCCCAGGTCAGATCTTCCATAACATCATCAAGGCTCCTGGTCTCATCGCATACGTGCTTACCTTCAACAGGTTCGTACCCCCAGTCCTTCAGTCCCTGAATTGTGGAATCTGTCTGTTCCCTGCTTGGAAGCGCAGAAGGTGAGATCACAGCAATTTTTTCCCCTTTTTCAAGGAACATGCTGCTGTTCTCACCTTCATAGTCTCTGTATTCTACTTTGGTCTCTGTATCTTCTCCCTCGTTTATAAGGACCTGTTCATTACCCTGAGCACCGGTAGCTCCCTGTGTCTTGGTATTATCCTGTGCTGCGGTATTATTCCCGGACGCAGTACCATCCGATACTGTGCCACTATCCTTTTTTCCGCAGGATACGACCGTAGTCATCAGAACAATAGCCATCAAAAAAGAAATAACACGTTTTTTCATCTTTTCCCCCTCCAAACTTAAGGCAGATCAGGCCGCATTACTAGCATTCTTACTCTTTATAAAGCTCGCTGTTCGCTTTTTTACATTTTCCTGAAGATTAACAAAGAAAAGGAAGTTGTCGTAGAGATGAAGGCTTCCCTCAGGGAATAAGGACAGTCCTGCCGGATAATCCTTTGTATCAATTCCGGTCACTATAAGAGAACCCTTGGCAGGGTCTATATAAGCACCGTATTTGCCAACTTCCACCTTGGTTATGGCACCGGTCTTGGAGTCCTGTCCTACAGAGCCTTTGTTCAGGGACTTGTCTGCCACCCGGCTGTCAGTTCTCCAGTTCAGCGGATTAATAGACAGGGCCTTGTCCTTACTGCTGATGGTTATGGACTCCTGTACATTTCCATCCTCACACTCGTAGCTTATCACAACTCCGGTGTCAGTCTCACCCTTGGCGGGAACAATCTGAGGATATTTGCTGACCATATCCTCCGTCATTCTCCAGCCGATCGCATAAACGGCAATAAGATTGGCTCGAAGGCTCACTGCCCTCTCACTATCACCTCCATAGTATTCCTCCAGGAGTCTGTAGCACATATCTGCGCCCTGTGAAAAACCGGCAAGGATCAATGGTCTGCCATTATTTTTGTGTTCAAGGTAATATTTGAAAGCAGCGGACACATCCTTATAGGCATTGGCAAAAACCTGCTCTTTGGCGGCCGTATCCTCCATGGAATAGGCCTTAAGCGCTGCCTGCCTGTAGTAAGGAGCATAGATTCTGGCAGTCTCGGCATAGATAGCCTGCTGCTGATTCATAGCATATCTGAATATTTTCTTGTATTCCGGGGTTATGGCGCAATTGCCCTCGCTTCGCGTATCCACTGAAGGTGCCACCATAAATACGTCCACCTCATTCTCAGGATATGCCCCGTCATACAACCAGTTATCAGCGAGCGAATAGTCCAGAGGACTTGTAAAAGGAAGCACCCGTGCAGCCTTGGACTCAATACTCATGGGACCGGACATAATCATAATAAACATAATAACGGCAGATAGTAAAAAAGTGAGTTTTCTCTTCATACATTTAATCTCCTTAAACGTTATGTACTCTACAATTTTACCATCTGCCGATATGCAAATTTCTTAAATTAGTATAAAAAGAGGGGCTTAAAATGAATATGTAGCCACGTAGTCCACACCCTCAGGGGCCTTTACAGCCGGAGCTTCAAAGGAAAGCACAGGCTTTCTCATCTCTGAAACAAGCTGGCTCTCAAAATGATACAGGGCAATTCCAAGATCGATCTTCTGAAGATCGTAATCAGGTGTCATATAGCCCTTGTCATGCTTCTCATAGAAATGAGCCTTTTTGCCCTCTACTACTACTCTCCAGGGCTGCTTGTTTACAGCAGAAGGAGCTACTCTTACCGCCTCGAGATCATCGAAAAGGCCATGTTCCTTGGCATACTGCTCAGTCATTGGAGTCTCAAAATTGCCTACATAAAACAGCTCTTCGAACTTAAGTCTTGAATCCGCCTTGACACCCTTTCTCATAACTGCCTCTTTTACAGACATCTTCCTGGCAGTCTTGCCCAGAGGACTCATACAGGGCATTATCTCGCCCTCTGCAAGGCCTGTAGCCTGCTCGAACTTCTCTCTTGGCATTGTTCCGCCGATCCATACTGTACCAAGTCCCATCTCATGGGCCTTCATAAGGAGCTTCTCAAAGCTGTAACCGTAAGCTTCCTCAGCGTGCTCACCCCTGGCAACAACGCCGCTGACATAGCACTTCTCTCCTGTGAGAACAGGACTTGAGAGCTTGTGCTCATCTGCATCAAGGAATTCGAATCTGACCTTGATACCGAAGGGATTGGATGCCTCTTCGGCGTACTGTTTAAGCTCCTTAAGAGTCTCCTCGGGGAGCGAATTTCCATCAAATGATCTTACACTTCTTCTGGTTTTAGCCAGTTCAACAAAGCTTTTCATTTTAAACCTCTTTCTTCAAAAAGCAAAAACAACAGTCGGATATGATTATAACATCATTTATATTTTATTCAATTACATTGTTCACAATTTCAAAAACTGTTCACAATTTTCTCTTATAGCTCAAGTACCTTAGCCATGCCGTGAGGCCGCTTATAGACCAGACAATACCAACAGACCACCAGATTCCCCAAAGGCCTATGGCAGCGATCCCTGTCAGCATCACAGGAACAAAAAATCTTCCGATAACCTCCACTATACCGTTCAAAAGTGCGAAGAAAGAGTCGCCAAGCCCGTTGAGGACACCTCTAATAACATAGATAAGTCCCAGCATCGCATAGAAAACACTTGTTATTCTAAGTGCCTTGGCTCCCATCACAATAACAGCTTCATCCTCAACAAAAATGCGGATTATCAGCTCACCAAACAGCTGCATGACAGGCAGCATAAGCACGGAAAAGACCGCCATGAGCACAAGGCTCGTCCTATACCCCGCAAAGATCCTGTCCTTCTTGTTAGCTCCGTAATTCTGCCCGGTATATGTGGACAGGGCTGCGCCAAGGGTCTGATAGGGCTGATGAATGATCTGCTCGATCCTGCTGGTGGCGGTAAATGCGGCAACTGCCACTTTTCCGAAGGAGTTAACAACCTTCTGAAGCGCCATACAGGATATCGCTATCAGTGAAAACTGCAGAGACAGCGGGATTCCCAGCCTTAGAACCTTAAGGGATATACAGGAGTTGAACTTAAGGTCCTCCCTGGACATTTTGAAATATTCATTTTTCCTTATGGCATAAAGCATGCAGCTGATGCCGGATACCAGCTGTGATATAGCCGTAGCTATGCCGGCTCCCGCAACACCTGTGTGGAGACCGCATACAAACAGCACATCCAGTGCCGTATTGAGAATACAGGAAAAAATAAGAAAATAAAGAGGTGTCTTGGAGTCTCCAAGAGCCCTCAGCATTGAAGAAGCGTAGTTATACAGTGAGACAAACACAAGACTTACGCACATAATGCGCATGTAAATAACCGCATCCCTCATGATCTCCGCGGGAGTATCAAGAAGAGCCAGAATAGGCGCGGTCAGCAGAAAAGCCAGCGCTCCCACCACTAAGGGGAACACCAGCATTATATATCCGGTATTGGAAATACAGCTCCTTATCTCTTTGTCATCTCCTTTGCCGAAGAACTGGGAGGTTATGATTCCTCCGCCGCTTCCAATACCGTTACACAGGGCAAAAAACAAAAAGGTCACCGAGCCTGTTGCTCCAATAGCCGCCAGGGCATCAGCTCCCACAAACTGTCCCACTATAACAGAATCCACCAGATTATACAGCTGCTGAAAAAGATTGCCGATAAGCATGGGGATTGAAAAGCGTATTATCAGCGAAAGTGGGCTTCCCTCAGTCATATTCAGTACTGCAGACTTTTGTTCATTCATTTCCATTATCCTTATATTTCTTAAAATCCATCAAAACACTTATATGATTTTAAACCTGCATGTCAATAATAGAAATTCATTTTCTGTCGCCTGAAGCATCATTTTTTGTCATTATTCTCAGCCGAATTTCTTCTTGCTGTAGGCCCGCAGGGCAAAGCTTATGCACACCGCCGCCACTGCGATAACAAGGCAGGTATACAGCACCGGCCTAAGAAGCGTTGCATACAAACTCGGATCAAAGATCCCCTCCCTGTGGAGCTTCACAGAATAATAGATCCAGTAAATCGTCGAAGCAAGTGCTGTGATCCACAGACATACACGTACCGCAAAGATGATCATTACTTCTTTTCTTGTTTTTTTCATACCTTACCTCACCTGCCTTTTGGCTATATAACCTCACTCGGAGGCAATCCTCATTCCCATGGCGAAAGCAACGGGGAACACAAATATCCTCTCTTCGCCGTCGTCAAACCTCACTATGAACTTCGTCGGGATCTCGTCATCGTCATAATTAACGTCGACGATAGTTCCGGAGCCGTATTTCTCCTGTTTGATCCTCTCGCCGATGATAAGCTGTTGTGCCAGATCCTCTTCATTCACCACAGTAGCTGCGTTCTTTTTCTTCAGAAGAGGTGTCACCATCGTCTGCTTAGCACCTTTCCTCGGTCTTGGCTCTGCTGCCGCTTTCTTCTTGTCCTTATGGGTCAGCTCCTTGAGGAACACGGAAGACTTGTCATCATACTTAAATATGGACAGCTTCTCCTTAGCCCTGGTCATTCCAACGTAGAAGATCCTTCTCTCCTCCTCGAAGTCCCGAATCTCCTGCGGCGTGGCCTTCTCAAGCTTTTTTACCACCTTACTTGGGAAAACACCGTTTACCACATCCATAAGGATAACCGAATCGTACTCAAGACCCTTACTGGAATGGATTGTTGAAAGAATGAACTTAGAGCTGTAATCGGGCTCTTTTTCCGTGATAATGAGCCTTAATTCCTCAAGCCTCTCCAGGAAGGAAGGGATAGTCTTCTCGTTCTTTGCCAGCATTTTCAGGATAAAAAGCTTGTTGCTGTCCATGTTGTTGGAATCCAGGTATTCTCCGTAGCCCATGTAGTTCTCAAGCCTGTTGATTGCCTTATAGGGGCTCTCGGAAGCCATGTTCCTGAAATGGGTTCGCAGCGACCTGCAGTTAGCAAGAACCCTCTTGTGTATATCAATACTCTCCGCCGCATCCAGAATTCCCGAATGATCCCTGTCGGCGATAAGGCACATAGCCTCAGCGTCGGGCTTTCGCAGATATGCCTGGAACTTGAAGTATATCTTCATAAACAGCTCCGGATCTGCAGGAGATAGCGCAAACTTCAGCATATTTGTCACATCCACTACAACTCTGTGGGTAAAAAAGGCCATGTCTGCGCTCTTGATCCTGTAGGGAACCTGCTCCCTCTCCAGAATATCCACAAGCGGCAGAATACTCTCGTTGTCTCTGTACAGCACCGCCGTCTGCCTGTCTGTTTCCCTGGCCACCTTAAGCAGATACTTGTACTGGCCCTCACGGCTCTCAAGACCAAGGAGACTAATATCACTTCCTGATGCCTTGTCAGCACACATATGCTTCTCATGGCGGCTCTTGTTGCTCTGGATAAAATAGTCAGCAGCCATCACGATATTGGCATTGGACCTGTAGTTTCTGTCCATAACAAGCACCTTTGCCCCGGGGTGCTCCTTCTCGAAATTAAGAAGAGCATCGGGATATGCAGCGCGGAAACCATAGATACTCTGGTCCTCATCGCCCACCATGAAGAGCTTCCCCTTTTCTCCCGATAAAAGAGATATTATCATATGCTGAATCTTGGAGGTATCCTGGGCCTCATCGACACAGATATATCGATATTGGTTGCGGTAAAATTCAAGCAGATCTTTGGAACCCTTGAGCATCCTGTAGGCATATATCATCTGATCGTCGTAGTCCATTAGACTACGTGCCTTCAATTCGCTGTTATAAGCCTCATATATGGGCTGAAGTTCAATACCCTGATCTTTACCCAGCTTATCGATTTCATCCTTCGTAAGGCACATATTTTTGCAATATGTGATAAGTGTACGAAGCGTCTTGATATCACTCTCTGTAGGATAATCCTTCATCACTCTGACATATATATCGCTAAGGAGCTTACCTGTCAGCTTCTCATCTGTAACAAGTTCAAAGGAGCTCTTGCCGATGATCCTGCCGTAATGGGCTATGATCTTGGCGCAGATTCCGTTGATGGTCCTAAACTCCAGCCTTCCTGCCATCTCGGAGCCAAAAAGCTTCTGAAACCTCTCGGCCATGTCCCTGGTGGCGGAAATTGTATAGGTCAGCGTCAATATATGCTCCGGAGCAATTCCCTTGCAATACAGCATATACCCCAGCCTGTTCACAAGAACCGTCGTCTTGCCGCTTCCCGGTACCGCCAGTAACAGAACCGGTCCCTCCACGGTCTTAACTGCTTCGAGCTGACTGTCATTCAGCCCGGAGCCGTATTTGTCAAAAAAATCCTGTTCTATCATCAATAACTATTGTTATTCCTTCGTAATTACTTCATTTGTTCCCGCTACTACGCTATTTTCTCAGAAAAATGAGATTACCTTGTCATAGTCATAGCCACGATCCGGAGTGTAATTTCTCTTATTGAGTGTAAAATACACTACTCCGTGCTTTTTAACGCATGTGGTAACAGTCACATGGCCATTATCTGCCTTGATCACATCACTTCCAACAGCCGGATAAGCTGCGCTCTTAATTAGCTGAGTCTCTTCAGTGGTCGGATAAGCAGGCTCTCCTATATCGTGCCATACTTTCAGAGGATTGCAACAGGTCTCATCAACTGTTTTGGTGACAAGAGCATATTCACCCTCAGCTCCGCCCAACAAATATTCACGCTTAATCTCTGTCTCGCCTATGTTCCATACAATTCCAGCATAGCCGTTCTCATTTTTGACAATAACGCAGTTATCATCCCTGTGGACACATTCGCTGCCAAAAACCTTAAGCTGCTTGTAGAAATAGAAGGTCCATAAGCTCGGCTTAGGAATATTTCCTGCTGCCACCATTCCAAAACCGCCGTGGAACAGCGAATCCGGAACTCCCTGCTCCTCGAACACATCTCCGAAGGTCCAGTAGGAATAGGCTTCGTTCACATCTCCAAGCCTTGACAGCTGTCTTGCAAGGTACGCTGCGTTGATATTGGTGTCGTGAATGACACCCTTGGGAGTGTAAGAAGTACTGAACTCAGTCAGATGGATCGGCGTATCCTTAAACTCCTCGAAAGAGTCCACAATATCCCTTGTGGACTGAAGGTTTGCAAATCTCATCTCTGAATCTTCCAATTTGGAATAATCGTAATGCCCTATTCTCTCAGGAAATTCCACGCAGTAGTGATGCCTTGTGATCCTGTCGGGGCGGATTCCCTCTTTTTGACAGAACTTAAGGAAGCTCTCTATCCACTCAGCGTCCTTAACTCCGCAGATAGCAGGTCCTCCCACCATATAGCGGCTGTCATAGGCTTTGATGGCCAAAAAGGTCTCCTTGAAGAGTTTGAAGTACTCCTCCATGTCCGCCTTGTACCAGAATCCCGGAAGATTGGGCTCGTTCCACACCTCGATGGGCCAGGTCACGGTCTCTTCGCCGTAGCGTTTCTTAAGATGCTGCAAAAGAGCAATGACCATATCCGTCCACTTCTTGTAATCCTTGGGCGGAGTGGTGTTTCCCTTCCAGTAAAAGATTGTCTGGGTTCCGCTGGCCAGCTGCCCCGGCATGAAGCCAAGCTCAAGGTAAGGGCGGATTCCCAGCTTGAGGTAGCTGTCAAATATCCTGTCTATATAAGTATAGTTGTACTCAACCTTAGTCTCGCCATCTTCTTCATACTCATGATAGATTGAAACATCATCTGAAAAAAGGCCGTGACCTCTTATATAGGAAAATCCGATCATTTTCTGAACGAATTCAAGCTCCTTTAAGTATTCCTCGGTAAGGGCCAGTCCCAGACGTCCCGTTCCCACGCAGTAATCCACGTTGTTGCGAAAGGTGGCCCTGTTGTCAGGATCAACAATAATCTTTTCCATACTCATTTTTCTGCAATTCCCCCGATATTTTTATGTGTCTTAACTATAACATGCCCCTCGAAACGTAGGCGGCGATACATGCAAACGAACCACCACCCGGGTCCCGAGGGGACAATAATTACTTTTTAGTAATCAAGAAGCCTGTTTCCGAAGGTTATATCTGTCTTATAGGTATAACTTCTTCCGTTTTTCCTCTCACTGGCCTTGTAGTTGGCTGTAACAGTGCCCTTCTTCAAGGTAACGGAGGTATTATCGTCTATTTTTATTTTGCCGAGATCCTTCATGGTCTCAGTGTGCATGATGGTGACAAGTTTCTTCTGAATATCCTCTTTGTTCTCGGCGTAATTGGTAAATACATTGATGAAACCTGTAACAGTAACATTGCAGGTACCGTCATCATTGAGCCTGCACTGTACGTCAATGGAAACATCACCGTCACCAAAGTCGTGGTACCACCAGGAATCATAGGTGGAGGTTGACTCGGTACTTCTCATCTGGCCCTTGGTAGAAGTCCAGACTCCGCATATATCCAGCCATTTCTGATTGGACTCAAGCTTGGAGATAAGATCGGATACAGAAATATCGTTATAGGCTGTGTCCTCGGGAAGTGCCTTAAGCGCCTCAAGTGCGGCATTAAGATAGCCCTCGTCCATCTTCTCCTTGGCCTTCATCATCGAACATGCATTGGCCATGTTCTCGGAATCCTTGTAACCACCTGCGCTGGCAAAAAGTCCCCTTGCGGAATCATACTGCCTTGCGGCAAACATCTGAGTTCCGGCTTCATATTTACATTCCTTGTACTTTTCATCAGCATCAAGAGTATCCCCTGCTGCCTTGAAGTACGTGGAAGCATCATCGTAATCTTTTGCTTCGTAGCACACCATTCCTTCGGCATAAGCTCTGTACTGATTGCGCTCAGCATCTTCCACACCGCTGAAGATCTCTGCAGCATCGGTATATTCGCCATTTTGGGTAAGTTCTTCTCCCATGGCAATGATCTGGTCTGTGGAATCCTTATAGCCGTCAGCCTTGACAAATTCTTCCTTGGCAGCCGTGTAGTCACCGGACTTCTTATATTTCGTGCCCTTCTCATAGTGACATTCCCTGGCAAGTTCCTTGGAATCGGAGTAGTTGCCGGTCTGTTCCAGTTCCTTGAGTGCTGTATCGTAATCTGATTCAGCCATAGCCTTTTGAGCCTCCTCATAATGGATACAAACCTCAGCCTCCTTCATCTTCTCAGGGGCATCTTCATAATCACCGGCAGCCTCAAAGTATTCCACCGCTTGTTCGTAATTGCCCTCTTTAAAAGCAGCTTCACCTTTGCCGTACTTGGTTGAAGGAAGGCCTGAATACACGTAGAAACCAATACCTGCTGCAGCGATAAGCGCTACTACGACAATACCTGCAATAAGACCGGTATTTTTCTTCTGCCCCTTACCATTCATCATAGCTTCCATGGCTGTTGACGGCGGGTTCACAGGCATATTGAAGGCAGGATCTTCCATCTGACCACTCTGACCGAAGCTGTTACCCATCATGGGGTCATTGCCGATAGCACCGTTTCCATATGGCGTATCGTTCATCCAGGTGTTATTCACAGGACCGTTGTTCATAGGATCATTGTTCATGGGGCCATTATTCATAATACCACTATCCATGGCGCCATAATTCATCGAGCCGTTATAGCCCTGAGTCTCGTAGCCGGTCATGTTGTCCATGCCAGGCATTGTCTGCACGTAAGGACCTTCACTGTATGGTGTTTCCACGTTAGGAGTCTCCATACCTGGTGCGTCCGTACTTGCTGTATCCATATTTGGTACTTCAGTGCCGGGTATTTCCATACTGGGTACTTCCATACTAGGAGCTTCCATGATAGGGGGTTCCATGTCAGGTGTTTCCATACCGGGCGCATCCGTATTAGGTACTTCCGCATCAGGAACTTCCGTTGCCTGTACGTCAGCAGGTGCGTCAGTAGGTGCATCAGTAGCTACAGGCTCTGCAATCGGAGCTGCCGCTTCAGGAAGGCGTGTTCCACACTTTACGCAGAAAAAATTCCCTTCTTCATTGTCATATCCGCAATTAGGGCAAATCATTAATTAAATCCTCTGTTTCATCTGTTTTTTATTAACACAATAAGCGATATTTTAACTTTATTCTGCTTATTTCACAAGTCTTGACATACTAGTATACCGGCTTGTCCTCATGGGCAAATTCCTTGATACTCTTATAGGCACTGACATTCATAACGCACATGATTCCTGCCTCGGCAAAAAGGAAAAGAATAATGAAAATGGTGTTTGGAATCTTGGATGCCAGCATAAGAGCCGCATCGTAGAAGCCATGGAATAAAACAGCTATTGCAATACCCCTGCGCCTCAACTTGCCTGCGCCGATTTTATCTCCCCTGTTCTCCAGAGCCTTGGCCTGTCCGTAATAATATCCCATATATATTCCAAAAATGCAGTGTCCGGGGAAAGCAGATCTTGTAAACGCAAGGCCCGCATCGGAACCTATCATATACAGCAGGTTCTCACTCAGCTCAAAGCCAAGCGCAACAGTGGTGGAATAAACAACTCCGTCAAAGCGGTAATTGAACGCCGGATGTTTCCAGGTAATAAGCCGCAGCGCAGCATATTTACAACATTCCTCAGTCAACGCCGCCACTATGAAGGCATCCATTACAGTGAAAATAATGGACCCTCGGACTGCAATAAAGTCCAGCACAATGTCAAGCACCGAACCGATCATTATTACAACAACAGGGACCGCCAGACCACCGGCAAAAAACAGACCTACCAGCAGCGGGATCGGCTCAGGCTCGATCTTGTCAAGCCTATAGATCAGTACCAGAAGAGTAATACCCTGAATTATCGGAATAATGCAGGCAAGCGCTGCGTTACCTCCATGAACAAAATATGCGGAGAGCAGCATACCAACTGTAAGTATCGCAATCACAACCATAGGGAGCTTGCGGACATAGAAAGTGTCCTTCTGCCCTGCATAATTGTAAGTCTGTGTGGAATAGCCATAGTTCCGGGCTGCATAGTTATTGTTCTGAGCCGCATAGCCCGTATTCTGCGCTGCATAACTATTGCCGGGCATCTGATAGTTATTTTGAACCGTATTGTACTGCGCTGAAGTTGCGTTACCGTAATTCTGAGCCGCACCGTAACTACTCTGAGCTGCTCCGTAGCTATTCTGAGCTGCTCCATAATTATTCTGAGCTGTGCCATAGCTATTCTGGGCTGCTCCGTAACCATTCTGAGCTGTGCCATAAAAATTCTGGGCTGCTCCGTAATTATTCCGGGCTGCTCCATAGCCATTCTGAGCTGTGCCATAGCTATTCTGAGCTGCTCCATAACCGCTCTTGGGCGCGCCATAACTACTCTGCCCCTGAGTCTTGGCATTATTTGCTGCAGTATACGGATTCTGCCACTGAGCCTGTGCTGTTGCCGCATTGGTATTAGTCTGCGGCGTAGCGGTATTCATCTGACCTGCACCGGCATTCATCTGCTCAGGTGCCTTGGCACCGCAGGTTGAGCAGTAGGGTGAACCCGGAGTGATCTCACTTCCACAATTAGAACAAATCAATTTTCATTCCTCCCTGACAACAATTATATTTTTCCCTCTTTAAAAATCCCCATCATTTCGTTAGTAAGACTTAAATTATTGGGCTGGAGCACTATATCCTCTCTCTTAACCCATTCAGCGTATTTCAGCTCATTTTCATCCCTGTGTATCTCATCGTCCCCATCGGCCTCGCAGAAAAATCCTGTAAGAATGTCCTGAGCCATGCCCCAGGGCTGAGATTTATAATAACGGATGTTTCTTACACGGATCCCTGTCTCTTCCATAACTTCCCTTGCAACGGTCTCCTCGAGAGTCTCCCCAATCTCGGTGAATCCTGCCACAAGTGCATTGTGAGCATAGCCTCTGTTGTATCTCGTTATCAGAAGGCTGTCTCCCTTGGTTACTCCCACAATCACTGCGGGATTGATCCTGGGATAGATAATATTGCCGCATTCAGGACACGTAAGCGCCCTTTCCGTCCTGCTGTGTATGAGCTTTTGTCCGCATTTTCCGCAAAAATGGTTATCTTCGTACCATCTCCAGAGATGATAAGCCGTAAATATCGCAAATACATCCTTGCCCTCGAACCTATCTCTGGCATCACGTATTGAGTAATATTCACAACCCTCTTTTTCTGAAAAAGAGTCCTCCCGAACCAGGAAGAACCGCCTGTCATCCAACGAAAACAGGTATATTCCCTCTGCTGCCTCACAGTCTTTCCCTAAGGGAAACAAACTATCCTCCCGGCCGGTATAAAGAAGAATCTTACCATCGCGGTTAAAGGCAACAGCATAGTCCATATCTCCCATTTCACAGTCGATATATTCATTTCTAAGCCTACTGGGAAATATATCCTGGATCATGTTTTTGCCTCCGAATTTTTTATTCCAAAAAAAATTTACTACCTAAATTTAATATGTTTTAGGTAGTAAATCAATAGTCACAATTTGCCCTGAATTATTAATGACAACTTAATCTCTGAAATCAGACTCATAATCCGATTTTTTGAAATGGATGCCTGGAATAATTATCAATTTATCAGAACTCTCCCATGACATGGGGATACATCTGCGGTCTCCTTCCCTGGGTTGTGGCAAAACCGAGGAAATCAGTGGTTCTGTGCCTGTAAATATCAGCCTGAAGATCATCGATCTCATAATAAACAATGCCTTCAGCTTCTCCTGTGGTAGCTACAATCTTACCGGATGGGTCCACTATGTTACTGTTTCCCACAAAATTGTAACAGCCGTTAGGCCCCACAGTATTTGAGGAAATCCAGTAAACTGAGTTTTCAGCAGCTCTTGATCTGTCATAGAGCTGATAGAATTGATACATGGTATCGTCCTCACCGCCCTCGGGGTCTGCATAGGGCCAGCCCGTGGGCATTGCTATGATCTCTGCGCCCTGGGCCGCCAGCTCCAAGGCGCTCTCGGGATGAGCTTTATCGAGGCAGGTGCACATTCCGATCTTGCCAATAGCTGTGTCATATACCCGGAATCCATAGTCATCGCTCTTGTACCAGATGAAGTTCTCAGAAAGACCTCTGTGGACCTTCCTGTACTTGCCTACATATCCTTCCGGTCCCACAAGAACGTTGGTGTTGTATTTTTTATAAGGATTATCGGGATCAAGCTCCGTCATACCAAAAACGATGTAGATTCCCTTCTCCTTCGCCTTGGCTGTAAGAGTCTTCGTGGACTCTCCCTCCGGCACAAGCTCCGCTGTCTCCCACTGATAAGCCTGTTCGGTGATCAGGTCCCTGCAGGGATAGCCCTGAAGGCATATCTCCGGAAAGACTATGAGATTCGCCCCTTCAGCGGCTGCCTTATCGGTCCACTCCAACATTTTGGCCAGATTCTTTTTAACATCATATTCACTTTTCATACAGGTTGTAGCTATTTTAACCATAGACTTCTCCACCATCCTTTTTTCATAGAATATTTTAAAGAATTATCATGCGATGAGCTTTTTTCTCATCAGATATTCAATTATCATCTTCACCGCGAAGTCCTCCCCGCAGGCTCCGGTGTTGATGGTCAGGTCATATTCCTTGGGATCGTCCCAGTTTCCGCCGGTATAATACTTATAGTAGTCATATCTGTACTTATCAGTTGTCAGGATCAGCTCCTTAGCATCGTTTTTGCTCACAAGAAGTCTCTCGGAGATGTTGTTGATGCAGTAAGGGAGTGGAGCCTGAATATTGACTGTCACCACATTTTCAAGACTTCCGATAATGCGGTTGGCGGCCTTTCCCACGATCACGCAGGACTCCTTGCCGGACAGGGCAATGTCTTTGATGACCTGGGCCTGATAATTAAACAGATTCTCATTGGAAAGGTACTGTTTGTCATTGACGGAATAAATTGTCCCGGTGTAATGCCCTTTCTTACTCTTAAGGGACAGGATTCCCTTTTTGATCTTTTCATTGGCTTCGTAATAATAATGTTCGTTGATGGAGCTTATTTCCGCTGCCCGGTCCAAGATCTCGTTATCAAAATATTTGATCCCCAGCTCGTTGCAAAGCTTATGCGCAACATGACTTCCGCCGCTGCCGTACCCACGGGCAATTGTAATCACAAACCCACTCATGAGTCTTCACCTCCCGTTATGCATCGTATTCGGTTCTCAGGTACATGGAATCTTCGATCAGCTCCTTATAGAGCTTCTTGTAAATAGCCGGTCTGTAATCCGTCGCTCCATTGATTCCCGGATTGGGTTCAAAAATATTTCTCCTGGCAAGTCCCAGGTCGATAACTGCGCTGAACATCTTGTCAACATGTCCTCTAAGATCCGAGAAAGGATATCCGGCGTAATAAGCCACATCCCAGATTCCGCTGCCGGGTCCCACAATACTGGAACTTCCCCAGAAATCGTTGTAGAGATCAATGCCCGCAAGGTTGGAGGATACGATGAACATCTTGTTCATGCCTGCATAAGCTTCCACAGTGGTCCTTGCGATGGTCTTGCCGTGGCACATGGCATGAGCGGTACAGTTGATATGGATCCTGCAGCCCTTGGCTGCGTAGTAACGCATCAGTTCAGGGAAACAGTAAGTATCATAACAGATACCAACACCCACGGGGCCCCACTCTGTATCGAATATAAGAGGCTTCTCTCCTCTCTTGGCCCAGTGATATTCAGGGTAGGGAAGATGGATCTTTCTATAGCCTCCGATCACACCCTTCGGTCCGCAGACACAGGCTGAGTTGTACAGTATGTCTTTTTTATCGGGATCTCTCTCCGGCATTCCGAAGATAACGTATACTCCATATTTCTTAGTGAGCTCTGCAACTGCCAGGGAAGAAGGACCGGGAATAACCTCGGCTTCCTTGTATTGCATTTTTTCCAAAAGAGGCTTATCCTCCTCATCATCGTAGCCGGTAAGAGCCATTTCGGGAAAAACAATGAACTTGGAGCCTTCAGCCACTGCCTGCTCGATATATCCTGTCATTCTGCTTAAGTTTGCTTCCTTATCGCCCCACTTGGCGTTAAAACTTACGGTTGAAATCTTCACGGCATCTCTCATAATCTTATCCTCTCATTCGCAGTATTTTTCGTCCTGTAGCAGATCACTCATCCACTCGTAGTACAAAACAGGTCTATAGTCTGTAGTGTCATTGACATCCTTGTTGGGCTTGAACATTCCGCATCTTGCAAGGCCGAGATCAATGGTAGCGGTATATACCTCGGGCTTGATGCCGTCCTTGTCAGCGAAGGGATAACCCGCATAGTAAGTGAAGCTGTAGGGCGCTGTATCCGGGCCCATAATGCTTGAACCGCCCCAGAAATCATTGGTGAGATCCACACCTACAAGGTTGGAGGATACTATGTACATTTCGTTGATGGATGCATAGGATTCCAGCGTGAGCCTTGCAATGTCCTCGCCGTGGCATTTCGCATAGGCTGTGATATTGATGTTTATGCGGGCTCCCTTAGCTGCATAGTATCTTGTGAGCTCCGGGAACTGGTAAGCATCATAGCAGATCGCAACTCCAACCGGTCCCCAGGGAGTATTGAAAAGAAATGGTTTCTCGCCCCTTGTTGCCCAATGAAATTCAGGAAAAGGCAGATGTATCTTCTGATAGCTTCCGATGATTCCCTCAGGGCCACATACACAGGCTGAATTGTAGAGAATATCCGGTTTTTCCTTATCCTTTTCCGGCATACCGAAGACTACATATACCCCGAGCTTTTTTGTCAGCTCCGCAATGGCCTCAGAGGACGCTCCGGGAACCGTCTCTGCGTTTTTATACTGCATTTTTTCCTTATGGGGAACCGGTTCTTCCTCTTCATCATAACCTGTGAGCGCCATTTCGGGAAAAACTATGAGATTGGCTCCCTCCGCTGCTGTGCTCTCGATAATTCCAAGCATTCTGCTAAGATTTTTTTCCTTGCACCCCCAGTCGGGATGAAAATTTACGGTACTGATCTTGATCACGTCCTTCATAGTCTCTTCTCCTTCTTATTCCTAGATTGCCAAAAATTTCTTGATGTATTCGTAGTTGTCGATCTCTTCCCTGTTCAGGCTGTCCACTATCACGCCTTTATCCATGGCGTAGCCTCTCTGTGATACGCTCTGTATAAGGCCAAGATGCTGTTCTACCAAAAGTATGGCAACTCCCAGTTCGCTGTTTATCTTGAGAATAATATCACCGATGGAATCAACGATATTTGGCTGAACGCCCTCTGTAGGCTCATCCAGAAGGATCAGTCTTGGGTCTCCCGCCAGAACTCTTGCGATGGACAGCATGGCCTGCTGACCTCCGCTCATGGTTCCTGCCTTCTGATTTCTTCTTTCCTTAAGGATTGGGAAAAAATCGTAGATAAAATCATATTTTGAATCCGAATAGCCCTGTTTGCTGATCTGCTCACCCATCTCCAGATTTTCCCTGACAGTAAGATTTGGGAAAACCATGTGTCCCTGGGGGACATATCCCATGCCCAGCCAGGCTCTTTCATAGGGCTTTTTCTTGTTGATGTTTTTACCGAGGTAATCTATATTTCCCGACATTACGCTGTTTAGGCCAATGACGGTCTTAATGAAGGTGCTCTTTCCAACACCGTTTCTTCCGATGATCGAAACGATCTCTCCGTCGTTAATGCTAAAGTCAACTCCGTGGAGAATGGGCACTTTTCCATATCCTGATACAAGTCCGCTGGTATTTAACATGCCTGTGCCTCCTTTCCCAGGTAAATCTCGGCAACTTCCCGGTTGTTCAAGATGCTGTCAAGACTTCCCTCCGCAAAGAACTTACCGTTGTGCATAACTGTCACGTCCTTGGCGATCCTTTTTACAAAGTTCATATCATGCTCGATGAAAAGAATAGTCATGCCCTTAGCGTTGAGATCAAGAACCAGCCTGGCTGTGAACTCCGTCTCATCCGGTCCAAGACCCGCTGCCGGCTCATCCAGAAGAAGCAGATCCGGCTTGGCTGCAAGAGCCATGGCTATCTCAAGCCACTGCTGCTGACCGTGGCTCATATTCCTGACCAGAGGGTTTCCCAACTTTCTTATGCCTACCACATCTATTAGTCTGTCGATCTCATCCTCCACAAACTTTTCCTTGTTGAAGTTCTGGGCCGCGATCCTTATGTTGTCCCTTAAGGTAAGCTCGGAATAAACTCCGGGAACCTGCATCTTTATTGACATTCCCAGCTTCATTCGCCTTGAAGTGGGCATTGTGGTGATATCCTTCCCCTTGAGAAATACCTTTCCGTAGGTAGGGGTATATACTCCGGTTATCATCTTAAAAACCGTTGTCTTGCCGGCTCCGTTGGGGCCTATAAGGCAGTGGATCTCACCTTTTTTGATATCCATCGAAAAATCCGATACCGCTGAGATTGCTCCGAAGTTCTTGGTGATCTTTCTGATGGAAAGAAGATTGTCATTATTCTGCATAACGCTTCACCTCCTCATTTACTACCGGCATCTGCTTGATCTTGCTCTCACCGGTCTTAAGCGCTACGGGCTTATGGGAAAAGAGCTTTTCCAGAAGCCTGTCACCACCGGTAAAAATAGTTTCTCCGATACCTCTTGGGATAAAGAGCATGATCAGAACCAGCATTACGCCTTGAATGATCTGTGAGTATGAACTTCCCTGAGATGCAAGGAATCGTGTGAACCAGCAGTAGATCAGGGTTAAAACCGTAGCACCTGTTATGCTGTATTTTCCTGCAAGAGCAATGATGATAACTCCGATGAAGGAAATTGAAGTTCCAAGAGTTGCGGGAACCACATATCCGCTCCAGGAAGCATACAGAACACCGGCGAAACCTGCGATCGCACCGCCCACTGCAAATACTATGGTGCTGATAAGTGTTGTGTCATAGCCAAAAAGCTCACTTCTCTCGGAATTTTCCCTGATACCAAACAGTGTGTAGCCAGTCCGTGAGTGCTGCATTCTTCTGAAAACCAGATAGAAAACGAAGCTAAGGATAAGACAAAGGAAATACATATTCTTTTTTACAAATGTAAGTCCGAAAAATGCTATCTCAGGAATATCATTCAGTCCGTTATAGCCTCCAAGGGGAACTCCCATTATCTGCCATTCAGAGCCGGAGGTCTGTGTCATAAAGGTCTGTAGCACCAGCGACAGACAAAAAGTGATGATTCCGATAAAACTGCCGTTTATGTGACCATAGTAGATAAACATTCCCAGCACCGCAGCTGCCACAAAGCATATAGCAACGGCGGCAAGTATCCCAACTGCCTTAAGAGATGAACTCTGCGGATCTATCTTGCTCACTACTGCGTAGGTGTAGGCCCCGACCCCGAAGAAGGCGGCCTGACCAAAACTGAATATTCCTGTGAAGCCCCAGAGTATATACAAACTCATCATGAAGATGATCATTATGAAGTAATAGGTGAAGTTGTTAACATAATAGGCGTTATTTATAAACGGGTATATAAAGCAGATTATCCAGAAAATCGAAGCGATTATATTTTCCGTTGTGATACTTTTTTTAGTAAACATAAGCATTCTCCCAATTATCTTTTCCTAAGTTTGAGCATGGTCCTCTCAGCCAGTCCTGAGAAGCCTCCGGGAATCAGTCTGATAATGACGATCGCCACCAGGAGCATTCCGATCCTTCCGATAAAGGCTCCGAAGTAAAGAGAAAGCACACTCTCCACCACTGCCAGGAGGCCTGCTGCCATCAGTGTTCCCACCAGAGGATTGGAACCGCCGATGATCATTGCCACAAAGGCGTGGGTCAAAAAGTTGGAGCCGTAGGTGCCCGTAACTGACATTGTGGGGGCGTAGAGGCCACCTGCAAGTCCTCCAAGAGCCGATGCCAGGAAGATTATAAGGATGTTCATCTTGCTGACGTTGATTCCAAGGGATGCTGCTATTTCCCTCTTTTCCATGGTTGCTCTTGCATGAAGACCAAATTTTGATCTGTTGAAGACCATGTATAAAACTCCAAAAAGGATCAAAGAAACAGCGATTATAAGAAGCTTATAGACCGAATAGGACCTGCTGCCTATCAGAAGTGTTCCGAAGGGAGACTGTACAGCGGGTGCTCCGGTTCCGGTAATTATGGTTCCAACCTGCATAAGGGCAATTGAAACACCGTAGGTACAAACCAGTGAGTCTCCAGGTCTGTCATAAAGTCTTGCAAGAACCAGCCTGTCCAGTACTATTCCCGCAATGGCCGTTACAGCCATTGCAAGAATGATACCTGCCATAAAAGGAATGCCCGCAACACCACATGCATATGACACCACCAATGCTCCTAGCAGCATGAATTCGCCCTGTGCCATGTTTGTTATTCCGGTGATTCCGTATATGATCGACATACCGATTGCTGCAAGTGATATATATGCGAAGCTTTCCAAGAAGTTATAGATCATCTGCAACATAGTACTGTCACCTCCTGTCATCAGTCATCAAGTGGTGTGAACTGCTTGTTGGGAGCTGCGCCGAGGGTGCTAAGGTCAACTCCGATGCTTGAAAGATATGTGGGCTCTACGTTCTCATAGGTATCAATGAGATCTATCTTAAGATCTTTACCAACCTCGCAGAGATACATGTTGAAGTTACAGTGGTGCTGCTTGGGATCGATGGAAACCGTGGATCCGATTCCGTTATCAACCGCAACATCTCCCGAGTTGATGGCATTTATGATGGCATCTCCGTCAAAGCTTCCTGCTATCTCACAGGCCTTTGCCCACAGAAGCATTGAAGTATAAGCTGTGATGGCCGCGTCGTTGATACCTACCTTTGTCTTGGCGTAATATCTTGTTTCAAGATCCTTGGCCTCAGGAATGATTCCCTCATAATAAAGTGAGCATACAAGCATATCTTCAAGGTACTTTGGATCCACAGAATCCAGCTCGCCGGAGATAAGAGGTGTTCCGCCAGTAACCAGGATATTCTTATCTGTTCCGCTTACTGCGTTGTAATACTGCTCGTAAAAGGCAAGAGCTGCGGAGCCTACCAGGTCATACCAGAGGATGTCAGCACCTGAATCCATGACGTTGGTAATGGTTGAGCCAAACTGTGTTACATCAAGGGGAATGTACTCGCTTCCCACCATCTCAAAGCCAAGGTCCTCAGCGTACTTGGTGAGCCATTCGCCTGAGATCTGACCGAAGTTGTAATCTGCTGCGATCAGGTAGATCTTACTTCCTAAGTTGTTGGCCTTAATATATTCAAGTATCGGTAAAACGTTCTGCTCCGGTGTCTGACCTGTGCAGATGTTGTAATCAGAAGCTACACCGCCTTCATACATTGAAGTGTAAAGATAAGGCATCTTGACTTCTTCAAAGGTTCCTCTGATGGCTTCTCTGGAAGCTGAGGTACCTGCGGAGAAAACTGTGACCACGTCGGAGTTATAAGCAAGCTCATTGGCTATGTCCGAATAGGTCTGGGTGTTGGATGCTCCGTCCTTGGTTACAACCTCCAGTTTCTTTCCCAGTACACCGCCCTTTGCGTTGATATCCTCCGTTGCCAGTTCAATGGCTGTGGTGATCATTGCCGCGGAAGCTGCACTGTTACCGGATAAGTCATACATCCAGCCAACCCTTACTGTATCTCCCTGGGCTCCTCTGGCCTGACTCGTTCCGGCACCACAAGCCGTGAGAAGTAGCATACTTGCTGCCGTTGTTAATGCGACTAGCTTACCTACCAATAGATTTTTCATATTTACTTCCTCCTCCGAATAAAATAAAAAGCAAAGGCGCTTCGATGTATTCAAAAGCACCCTTGCTCTGTATGTGTTTAGTATATTCTTTTGTCCGGATTTGAGAATAAACAGAAAGTTGGCGATGGTTGTAACCATTAGTTTAAACAGTTATTGCTTTTTGAATCCTTTTTTGCTAATATCAGTTAAACGACAAGGGTGTCCAAGCATTTTGGGCACCCTTTTTTTGAGGTAAAATGAGATGACAATATCCGATATCAAATCCTTCCTGGCAGTGTATGACAGTAAGAGTCTGAGCCAGGCAGCAAAAGATCTGTTTATCAGCCCCCAGGGACTGGCAAAGACCATACAGCGTATGGAAAAAGAACTGTCAGTGACTCTTTTTCTTCGTAACACCCAGGGCATTGTGGCAACCTCCGAGGCCGACATCTTCTATATAAGAATGCGTCCTCTCATCGAGGAATACAACGATGCTCTGATAGAAATACAGAACATAGGTATTTCCAATCTCCTTAGGGTTAAATTCACCTCAGGAGTACTGTCCTATCTGTCCCTGGATTTCCTTGGCTGCTATAACGCAGAACATCCGGGCACCGAGCTGCTATTTGATGAGAGCCCTGATGGCCTTATCCGCAAGAAGCTCCTTCGTGAGGAATGTGACCTGGCTGTCATGAGCGGTCCCATCAGGGACGACCGGATCAGCACTTCTCTTTTTACCCGAATCCCCATAATGGCAGTAGTCAACAAATACCATCCTCTGGCAAAGAAAAAAACTCTCACCTTCAAGGATCTTGACGGTGAAAAGCTTTCTCTCATGTCCCACAGGAGCAATACCTACAGGCAGTTTATCAGAAGGCTTCAGGCAGCTGATGCCAAACCCTCTGTCATATATGAATCCGATCAGCTTCAGTATAATCATCAGCGGGCTCAGCTCAATAATTGCATCGGACAGACCTTCCTTAGCGAAGCTAACAGCTTTAACTACCCGGATACGGTCATTATTCCCTTTGAAGATCCCTCTTTTACCTGGAATACCTATTTCTGCTGGCTCTCTGACAGTCCTTTGAACGAAACCGCAACGGAATTCAAAAGATTTACTTATAACTGGCTGGAAAAGAGGCTCTCAGTAGAAAGTCGCTCCCTTATCTCATCCCGGCTGCCGATATAGTCATTGGGAGCCGTAACAAAGAATGGATAAATCATAATTAAAAAATTCATGTTTTTGAGGGGGTTTTTGTGGTATATTAGTTATTAGTTATGCGAAAGATGGGGATGAGAAAGTGATTATCAATAACAACACCATAGAATACAAAGAAAAGCTTGAAATTCAGTATAATCAGCGCATGGATACCCTGCTGACCGAGCTCCCTGACTACTGCCGAGAATACGAAGTCTTCGTAAGAGACAGGAATTCCCTCAAGACCCGTATGGAATATGTCTTCGACATCTACAACTTTTTCAAATATCTGGTCAAAAAACTCCCTGAAGTCAAGACCGTAAGCGATGTTACGCCCAAAGTCCTGGAAAACCTTAATGTCTCTGATTTTGACAACTATCTGAGCTGGCTCTCCGACTACAAATTTGATGATAAGGATGACAACGAGAAGGCCAAGACCAACAGTCCCGCCTCCAAGAAGAGAAAAATAATGTCCATCAAGTCATTGTACAGTTTCCTGAGCTCCAAAGGCTATATTTATGCCAATCCTTCACTGGAAGTCACTATTCCCAAGATAGCCAAAAAGCCCAAGGAAGCCATCGCTATTCTGACCACAGATCAGTGTGACAAACTCCTCAAGGTCATTGACGCAGATATTACCAAGGCTAAAAACAAGATATCCCAGACCTCCACAGTAAAGCAGACTCCCAAGGATCTCATGCGTCCCCACTTAGGAATACGTGACAAAGCAATAGTCCTTCTGATCCTCGACACGGGCCTTAGGGTTTCGGAGCTCTGCGCCATCAACTGCGGCAATATTTCCTTTAATCCGGGATATATCGATGTGATAAGACAGGGAGACGGTGATGTGATAAGAACCTCGGACAGAGTCTACCCCTCTCTCCGGGTCATGGATATTCTCAAGCACTACATGTACGATGCCAGAGACAATATCGGCGCCAACGAAGACAATTTTGACGCCCTGTTCCTTAGCTCCATCCACAGACGTATTACCCCAAGATCCGTGGAGCTCATGGTCAAAAAATACGGAAGCGAAGCCCTTGGCAGTGACGTTCACGTAGATCCAAGAGTCCTCAAGGCAACGGCCTGTGACAAAATGGAGACTGTAAAATAATGTTATCCGATCAGAATATATCAGGCAGAATCCTACTTCCCGCCACGGACATGCGATAATAGCCCTTGGACAGCCCTTCAAAATTTGAGCAGTCCCTTATCAGAACTTTTTTATCAAAAAGATTATTGTAAAGGTCGTCCTCTGTCCTGACTAAACAAAAGCAGGTATCGGAAGGATAGACCTTTATTTTTCTGCTTTCCAGAAACTTTGCCAGCTCCTGTCTGCGGTCAGCTATAATCTCCTTGGATAATGCGACATAATCAGTGTCAACGATATATTTTGCACAGGCCCGGCCCGCCTCCAGCGCAAAAACTGACATGTTCCACTCGGGAACACAGGCCTTAAGTCTGTCGATATTCTCGCAAGCACCCATACAATAGCCGATCCTCACTCCGGGAATGCCAAAGAGTTTGGTATAGGCATTTACGATGAACAGATTCGGAATGTCCTTAAGGTATCTTACAGCACTCTCTGCTCCATCGCTAAGATGAAGGAAACACTCATCAATAAGAACCGCTGCGCCCACCGATGCACATTTTTGCAGGACAGTATCAAGTACCTGCCCCGGAATTGCCCTTCCCGTGGGATTGTTGGGATTGGTCAGGATCACAAGATCAGTATCTTCCTTTATCTCCCGGGCAAAATCATCTGTAAGGGCATAGTCCTCCTCTTCCCTCAGCCTGTATTCCCTGATATTAACGCCCTCCAGAGCCTTAAGTCCGTGTCTGTAGCCATAGAATCCCGGCACGGGAAGCACCACGTTTTTGGGGGTTATAAGCCTTATTATGGCGAAGATAAGCTCCGAGGCACCATTTCCTCCAAGAATGTTATCTGCGGTCAAAAATGAGCACTTAACAAGCTTATTTTCCGCCTCTGCCACCGCGCACCTGAAATCCCTCTGGGCGATGTCAGGATATTTTCCCACATCGTCTATCGCCCGCTCCAAAGAAGCCCTTATCTCCTTAGGACAGGGATTGGGATTGAGGTTGACCGAGAGGTCGTATTCAATTGTCTTTCCGTATATATCTCCGCCGTGTATCACTATATCTCCCTATGGTACTAATTAATTTATTTGCAAATATACCGGCCCTCATCTCAGGGCACAATATGCGATTACCCACAGTATCACCATACAGCCCCCGCAGAGGTATTCTGTCAGGTACATAAGCAGGCTCGCTCTCTTAATATCATCTATTTCAATTTCCCTTACCGGGTCGCCGATATAGGGCTTTTTGACCACTTTGCCAAAATAGCTGGCATCTCCTGCCAGTCGCAGGGACAGAGCCCCGGCGCAGACGCTCTCTGTCTGGGCGGAATTGGGACTCTTGTGATTGTATCTGTCTCTTTTGAAAATCTTCGCAGCACCCTTAAAAGAATAATTCTTACCACCGAATAAGGTTGCCAGAATCATAAACAAGGCACTTAGTCTTGAGGGGATATAATTTGCCACATCATCCATCTTTGCTGCGGCTTTCCCGAAATATTCGTAACGTGTGTTATGGTATCCAACCATGGAATCCATGGTATTTATTGCCTTATATAACAGCCCTAATACCGGGCCGCCAATAAAGGTAAAGATTAGTGGTGCAATGACTCCGTCTGAAGTATTTTCTGCAATTGTCTCCACCACTGCCCTTGTGACTCCTGCTTCGTCCAGACATTCGGTATCTCTGCCCACGATCATGGATACAGCCTTCCTTGCATCCTCGATGGTGCCGTTTCTAAGCGCATCGTACACCTTCATACTCTCCACATGAAGGCTCTTGGCCGCCAGAATGTAACAGGTAAGTATTGCCTCAACTGCCATTCCCAGATACGGATGAAGAAAATAGGCCCCAAACATCAGGGCTCCGGTCACAGCCACCGTTACAGCTATAACCAATATACACAACAGAATTCCTCTTCTTTGCTCACTTTTGTAGTCCCTGTCTTTGTTTTCCACATCACCTAAGAGCTTTTTATCCAAAAATCCGATGAAACTCCCAATTGCCCTGATGGGATGGGGAATATTGTAGGGATCTCCTATGATCTGATCCAGGAAAAAACCTATGATAAATGCGATAATATGGTATTTCTCCACCTTTTTCTCCTCATACCCAAATGGCGCTGAAAACAGCCATTACAACTAAAATAACCGTCTCGCCCGTAACTACATAATATCCTGCGGTATCCCCGGTGACGCCGCCAAAATTCCTGTTGCACTTATATCCGTACAGAGGCGTGTAGACTACAAGTGCCGCCACTGCACAGATTCCCGCAAAGAAATTAGTCATAAAAATATATACCAGTGACAAAATCCCCCAAAATGTCAGAATGCAGATATCAAGCACTCCGCTCTTACCTGTCTCCATAGCCAGCATTCCGTCCTTTTTGGCCCTCGGAAAAACAATACTGGTAATGCCGCAGACTGCCCTGACAAGAGGGAAACTGCCATAAAAGCCCCGGAAAATATCTGTCATGTTGCTGTCAAAGGCCCTGTACACCAACACATACGCCGCTCCGAGCCATATCAGAAGCTCTACTCCTGCTCCGATTACGGCAAAGGCTCCGATGTGGGGATCCTTCATGATCTCCAGTTTCTTTTCCTTGGATTGATAGGAGCTAAGTGCATCCTTAACGTCCATGAATCCGTCCACGTGAAATCCCCCTGTGATCACCAGCGGAACCAGCGCCGTAGATATGGCAACCACCAGTGCTGGAAGCTCCAACAGATCCAGGAGTCTTGCAGCCATAAGGGCTATACCGCCGATCACCATCCCAACCAGCGGTAAGAAAGCTATAGCATGCTTGTAATTATCTTCATCCCATTCAAAATTCGGCATGGGAATCTTCGAATACATTGAAAAAGAGATTGCCATACTCTTAAATAAGCTCATAGGTCTTGTCCACCCTGCTTTTTAGATTTTTATTGACCATATCCACTATGCGGACATATTTTTTCGTATCTTCATCGTAGCCCTCTCCTTCAAGGGGAAAAGAGTTGGCTACAATAACCATATTCTCAGCTTGCTGCGCAAGGCTCATCACCGACTCCGTGATATAGTCCGCAATCTCCTCGCAGCTCTTAGGAAGGTTCTGCTCCTCATGCATCTCATTTCCGACGAGATTGGACATGCACTCCAGAAGGCAGGTTGCCTTTGGGAGATTACCAAGTTCATCTATGAGTTCGTGGACCTTAACAGTCTTCTCTATTGTCTCAAAGCTCTTCCCTTCTCTCATTTTGCGATGTTTTTTCACACGCTCTTTTCCCGATTCCCCGAAGGGGATCATGGTTGCGATATAGTATTTAGGTCCATTCCCGGCAATCTCAGCCACAAGATCTTCAGCTCTACGGGATTTGCCGCTGTCGGGAGTTCCCAGTACCAGATATATCATGTATCAAACCTCTTATATTCATCGATGCTGTAATCAGCGAACTTGGCGCCGTTCAGATAATAATCCATAACCATGTCCAGAAGAGGAAAAAGCATAAGCGCTCCTGTGCCCTCTCCCAGAGCCATATTTCCGTTGATGTAGGGCGTAAGTCCCAGTTTCTCAAGCGCAAGACTATTGCCCGCTTCACGGCCTCTGTGGGAAGGAATAAGATAGTCCCTGACCCCCGGCACCAGAATATCTGCCACGAGAGCCGCTGTATTGCTGATAACTCCGTCTGTAACCATCGGAATATGGCACTGAGCACCGCCTATGAAGGCTCCCGTAAGTCCCGCAATATCAAGACCTCCAAGGGTACTTAGTATCTCAAAAGCCCGCACTCTCTCATCTGTAATTCTGTCAAAAGAATACCGGACTATGGCCTGTCCGATAACCTGTCTCTTACGGTCAAGCCCACTGTCGGAGAGCCCTGCTCCGCGCCCTGCCAGATTGCCCCCTGTAAACCCAAGAAGCGCTGTCAGAACCGCTGCGGAGGTTGTGGTATTACCTATCCCCATCTCGCCTGTGGCTATTATGCCATAGCCGCTGTCAGAGAGCTCTTTGACCAGATTTCTGCCCTTTTTAATAGCGTTTAAGGCCTGTTCATAGGTCATGGCTGGTTCTTTGGTAAAATTGCAGGTCCCCCTTGAGACCTTCATGTCTCTTACTCCGGGGATTTCCTCGTCTGAATCAATTCCAATATCCACGGGAACAATATCTGTTTTGGCGTATCTTCCAAGGCTGCAGGCGCTGCTGATACCGCTACCAAGAGCCTTAGCGACGGATAAAGTAATATCCTTGCCGCTCTGGGATACTCCCTCTTCCACAATACCGTTATCAGCGCAGAGTATTATGGCTGCTCTTTTAGAAGTCTGAGGATCCTTGTTTCTCTGAATGGCTCCGATCCTGCAGATCAGCTCCTCAAAGTCACCAAGCCCGTCTATAGGCTTGGAAATGCCGTCCCAACAGCTTTTGATATGGCTGTATATCGCGCTGTCCGGCTTATCTATTTTAATCTCATTTAATTCTTTCAGGATTGTATGGTCTAACATTCCAAAAACCTCGCAATTAATTCAGGTCTTGAAGGATAATACAGATGAGCAAAGCCAGCAAACACGTTTTCCTCAGCTCTGTAGCCCATCCAGGACTTTCCTGACGGCTTTGTCAGGTAGCAAAACTCCCCGTTGTCATCTGTGTCATAATAATGAAATTCATGAGCTCTGATATCCTCAGAAGCCTTGAGATATGGGGATTCCAAGGCACATGTCACTGTGACGTACCCAAAATGTCCAAGACGGTTTGTCATATGTCCCCGACCGGAAATTGCCCCCACCATTTCATAGCTATGACCCTCTGGGTCAGTGAGGCTCTCCTGTAGGTACAAAAAGCCGCCACACTCAGCCAGAATGGGCATTCCTGCCTTTGCAGCCCTGCGAATCTCCTCTTTCATCGATACATTTTCCGACAGTTCCTTCGCATAAAGCTCAGGATAGCCCCCGCCGATAATAAGTCTTGATACCTGAGGGCCCTTTTTGTCATGAATCGGGGAAAAGAAAACAAGCTCCGCCCCCATCTGCCTCAGAAGATCGAGATTGTCCTCATAATAAAAGCAAAAAGCCTCATCAAGTGCCACTCCAACCTTAATCTTCTCTGTATTCGTTTTTAAGGACTCCTGGATGTGAAATTCCACCGGCGCCGTTATCTTTTTTGCATTCTGAGCTATTTCCACAAATTTCTCGAAATTAAGGCTCTCGGAAAGGGCATCCGCCACCTTGTCTATCATTTTTAGAAGCCCCTGAACCTCTCCGGGCATCACAAGTCCCAGATGGCGGCTCTTCAGATTAACTTCGGACATCTTAGGGAGAGTAGCGATCACAGGAATACCTGTCTCTTCCTCTATTCCTTTTTTGATATCTTCAGAAACCATTGAGGAAATGTTGTTGAGGATAACTCCTTGTATGAGCTTCTCCCTGTCATAATCACAGAATCCCTTAACAAGTGGTACCACCGATCTGCTCATACCCTTGCAGTTTACCACAAGAATAGCCGGAGTGCCTGTAATGCTTGCAATATCATATGACGAACCTTCCGTAGAATCAGCTCTCTGTCCGTCAAATAGTCCCATGACTCCTTCCAACACTCCGAAGGAGCGGCCATCAGCGCCTCTTGCCAGAGCCTCTTTTACACCAACGTTCCCCATTAAAAAGACGTCAAGGTTCCTTGAGGGAATCCCCAACACTTTCCTGTGAAACATAGGATCTATATAGTCCGGGCCGCATTTGAAGGCTCCCGGCAGGAATCCCCGCCTTTCAAGGATCCGCAGAAGTCCGCAGGTGATCAGCGTCTTGCCGCTGCCGCTTCCGGGCGCACATATCATGATTCTGGGAAAAGACTTAGTCTCTGTCATGCTTCTCCCCCTTTTGAAGAGTAATGATATATACCGGATTCAGAGCATCCGCAAGGTGATAGCTCCCGGCCTTTTTGTATCTGCAGGCAAAGACCTGAATTATGTCCGGCTCAATATTGGGGTAATCCCGCAGGCACTCCATAATCTCTGCGAAGGTCTCGGCAGTTACCGCATTTATCACGATCCTGGCGCTTTCGTTACTTGTAAATACTGTAGCTAGTATCTTGCCCATATTTCCGCCGCTGCCGCCAATAAATACATGGGTGGGAGCGGGAAGATCAAGCGCTTCCGGAGCCTCTCCATGAATGATCTCGATATTATCGGCCCCGAATTTTTCCTTATTCTGCTGCAAAAGAGCTACAGCCTCGTCTTTTTTTTCAATTGCATATACCTTAATATCCGGCGATAGTAAGGCTGCCTCGAGAGAAACAGAGCCCGTTCCCGCTCCGATATCATAGAATACGGCATTCCCGGTAAGAGCAAGCTTTCTCATGGAAAGTGCCCGTATCTCCTCTTTGGTCATAGGAGCTTTCCCGCGGATTATCTCATCGTCGGATAGTCCATGCGCAACAGGCTGATGCACAGCTGCGGGATTTTTGACATAGATAAGGCATTTGCCGCTTATATCTGCTGCAAGTTCCGGCTTTTCGGAGATTTTGAGAATCTTCTCATCAGTGGTTCCCAGATCACAGCCAACTGTCACGACCATATTCTCCCCAGTATTTTGGGCCTTAGCTGCCACAGATTCTGACATACCAATGATCTTACTGCTGCCTGCCGTTAAACTGCAGATTTCCCTTGCGTGGTCTGCATCTGAGGGAAGTATTATTACTTCTTCATTTTGAGCCACATATACTCTTACATTGCACTGCCTTCCATGTGCACTGACAATCCGCACTTTTTCAAGAGATAGTCCAAGTCTCTCTGCAAAAAATGTCACTGAAGAGATGCCACAGATACGCTTAATCTTATAATTCCTGTCCCTGAAATATACGGAAGCCTTTTTGGCACCGCTGCATAGGCTTATATCCCCGGAAAACAACACCAGAGGGTGCTTAAATTCACTGTTTTCCTCCAGATATTTATATATTTTTTCCCCGCTGTATTCAGGAATAATTGGAATTTCTTTATGGAATTTTTTAATAAAACCATTGCTCAAATTCCTGATAACAGCCTGGGATCCAAAGATAACATCTGCTACTTCAAATTCTTTTGTCAGCTCTCTTGTAAAATATTCCTCTCCGCCCGGGCCGATTCCTGCAAGTGTAATATTTTTTTGAAGTACTATTTCAATCTCACAGTGCTCAGCCAGAAGCTGCAATACCTCCTCGAGACTGTAGCCCTCGCTATTCTCGCTCTTGTTCTCGGGATTTTTGAGCACAACGGCTTTAATGCCGCACTCCAGCGCTGCCTCAAGTTTCTCCGACAGTCCGCCTGTCCTTCCGCTTTCCTTCGTAAATATGGCAGAAGCATTGATTTCTTTAATGGTAGCCACGTTCATTTGCCTGGAAAATGGTCCCTGCATGGCGATTATCTGCTTTCCCGACAGGCCCGCCTTGACGCATTTGCCTATGCTCTCCTCGTTGGGCAGTACCCTGGCATAGAGCCTTGAAATATCAGGGAAAGAATCACTTATGTCCTGAAGATCCTTACTACCTGTGAGAAGAAGGATGTTTCCGCTTATTGCAGCAAGCGCAGATACTGCTTCTTTTAGCGTGTCTGCGTAAATAATGTCATCTCTGCCCGTAAGTTCTTTGCCGGTGTCCCTCTTGAGCCTTAAATATCGCACCTTCGCACTGTCGCAGGCTCCTTTTATTTCCTCCGAAACCACAGTGGCAAAGGGATGTGTGGCATCCACAACTATGGTAAAGGAGCCGTCTTTAATGACTTTCTCTATCTCCCCGCGGTCTTTTCTGCCCACAAGAAGCTTGTCCTCGCCCTTTTCCGACAGAATGTCTCTTCCGTATTCAGTTGCAACGCTGACCTCATGGGGAATACAATAGTCCCTCAGATAATCCGAGAGTATTCTTCCCTCTGTGGTTCCGCCAAAAACAAGCACTTTACCCTTCACTTCTGTATCCTCTTGCGGTGACCATATAATCACCGATATTCTCCGTGGATGAATTACCTATAAAAACAGTGCAGAACATATCTGCCTTGGCATTTTTGAGTTCCTGCAGGCTCATAACTTCGCAGCTTACACCTTCGCGGCCGATATTTCTTGCTATTCCGCAGACTCTGCTGCCCGGAAGTGTTTCCATCAATATTTCGCAGGCATGGGCCAGATAGCCGGCTCTGCCCTTACTCTCAGGATTGTAGATGACTATGGCAAGGTCCGCTGATGCCGCTGCCCGCAGCCTTTTTTCGATCAGCTCCATTGGTGTCAGCCTGTCGCTCATGCTTATCAGACAGAAGTCGTGAATAAGCGGCGCTCCCAGCATTGCGGCTCCTGACAGAGCTGCCGTCACTCCCGGCACAATCTCCACCGCTACCTTGGGATAGTCACCTCCCAGCTTGTAGGCAAGCCCCGCCATGCCATATACGCCGGCATCTCCGGAGCAGATCAGAGCAACTTCGCTGCCTTCTGCTGCCTTCTCCAGTGCCATTCTGACTCTGTCCTCTTCCCTGGTCATGGCAGTACTGATAAAATCCTTGTCCGGGAAAAGAGGCTTCATTAGCTCGCAGTAAACCGTATATCCGTAGATCACGTCGCACTCCGTAAGGACCTGCGCTGCCCGAAATGTCATATCTTCTTTACCGCCGGGGCCTATTCCCACTACCCATAATTTGTTTTTGTTTTCGTTTTTATTCATGTATCTTCCTTTTACCCGCTAATCGCTATCTTTTATCTGATTTTATCAGCCTTATATCTATCCCTGCCAGCCTCCGATCAGGCTTTCATCAGCACATCCAACATTCCTATCGCCAGTGTCATTCCATCCTTCGAGGTCTTATGAAGGACCATTTTGTCATAGCCATAGGCCGCAACCGCCCTCTCACAAACATTATCAGCGCCTGTGGCCTCCATAACCAGATCAGAGTGGGCAAAATCTCCGCCCTGCTCCATCAGAAACTCTGCCGAGTATGTCATAAATGGTATTCCCAGGCGCTCAGCCAGCTCTATAAGCCCCTGCTCATCCGCCTTTTTATCAATTGAGACCAGTGCCTTGAGGGATTTTGCATCGATTCCTAATTCCCGAAGCTTGCCGGTAAGAAAATCATAGAGTTCCTCACAGCTTTTTCCCCGTCTGCAGCCCATTCCCACAACGGTGCTCTTAGGGATAAGGCACAGCCCCTCCTCTTTCCGCATCTTAGACGAAACAGTAAACTCTACTTCCTCTCCCGCCAGCAATCTTGCGGAAAAAGCCTTGGCTTCCTTCATGTCGTTTATGACCATGTTATTGTTTTTGGCAAAAACGTCCACAGCAAACTCACCATTCACATCTGTCGCCGTCGTGATTACCGGTACTGCAGCTATAATAGCCGCCAGCTCCCTCGCAGCCTCAACTGCGCCGCCGATATGACCTGACAGAAGCGGTATCACGAAGCTTCCCTTCTCATCTATCACCACAACACCGGGGTCTGTGGTCTTATCCTTGCAAAAAGGTGCAATTGCTCTAACAGCGATTCCTGTCGCCCCGATAAAAACAAGTATATTTCCCTGCCTGAAGTTCTCACTTGTCCATTCAGACAGGCCGCTTGCCTTCTCATAATCTGACTCTTCCGACGTTTCCCCGGAAATGCCCTTTTTGATCCTGAGCATCAGCTCTCTTCCGGCCTCTGTAAAGCATATGAATTTATATCTTCCGCACTCGGTTTTTTCCATTTTCCCCTGCCGTATATATTCAAAATATTTTTTTAAAAATAATTTATTTGCTCGTTATTACAGATATCAATTGTTTTCTTACTTTTCTGTACATATCGAGAGAAAGCCCATATAAAGGCTGTATAACGCCGCTGTCCACTATTTCTTTCGGTGTCATACACAGTGTAGTTCCGTCATCTTTTACCAAAAGACATCTGGCCGAAATCTCAAGTGCAAGTTCCAGCTCATGAAGTGACATTATTATGGTCACTCCCCGGGCTGAGAGCCCCTTTATTACCTCCATCAGCTCCAGTCTGTGTCTGATATCCAGATACGATGTGGGTTCATCCATTACAAGATATTCCGGATCCTGGCAGATTGCCCTTGCTATCAGCGTTCTCTGCTTCTGTCCGTCGCTCATGGCAAGAAATGCTCTGTCACTGATGTCATCGATAGCCATAAGTTCGCAGGCTTCCTTTGCTGCCTGATGATCCTCTTTTCCAAAAAGTCCGAAACCATCGCTGTAGGGAAGTCTTCCCGACAGTACCACGTCATAGGCGCTCATATGCTCAGGCTTTACCCTGTCGGTATTGACAATGGCCATGCGCCTGGCCAGCTCCTTAAGGGGAATCTTTCCTATTTCCTGATCCTCTATAAGCACCGCTCCGCCCATTGCCCTAAGCTCTCCGGAGATACTCCTTAGAAGCGTTGATTTTCCGCCGCCATTTGGCCCGATTAGAGAGATTATCTCTCCCTTTTCCACCTGAAGATTAACTCCGGTAAGTACCGTTTTTTTATGATAACCTGCCCTTAGATCCTTAATTCTCATGTCTCTTGTGCCTCCTGATTATCATAAATATCACTATAGGTGCACCAAAAAGGGATGTAACCGCCGAAACATTTAATTCCATAGGTGCGAACATCATCCTGGCAAGAAGATCGCTGAAAAGGCAGAAAATTGCGCCTGAAATAAAGGACGCCGGAATCAGCACCACGGGCTTGGAGGATTTAAGAGACTCCCTCATAAGGAAGGGCACCGCGATTCCAATGAAGGAAACAGGTCCTGCGAAGGCTGTGACACAGGCTGACAAAAGGCTGGACAACAGTATTATCAGCACTCTGCAGAGTTTTACATTAACACCGACGCTTCTGGCATAGGACTCACCAAGCCTGAAGGCATCGAGACTCCTTGACAGGAGCAGTACTCCCAGCATCCCCACTACCACTGTAACTACACAGTATATGGCTCCTTCAATATTTGCCCCGGAGAAGCTTCCCTGGGACCAGCTGTGAAGGTTAACAATATCCGAATCATCTGCGAAGGCAATCAGGAATTCCGTGATAGCGCTGCAAATGTAGCCTATCATAATTCCCGCCGCCAGAAGAGCCGCCATATTCTTGACGCTCTTGGATATTAGTATTATGAATCCCGTGGCCAGTAGCGAACCCACAAAAGCCGCAGTTATCAGCATTATCCCTGATACGCCGCCGGTAAAACTCCTTCCTGCCGCCAGAATAAGGAGAAGTGCCACCGTCATCTTAGCTCCTGAGGAAACGCCCAGAATATAAGGTCCCGCAATGGGATTGGAAAAGAACGTCTGCAGCAGAAATCCGGACACAGCAAGTGCGCCTCCCAGCACAAATGCCATAATTGTCCTTGGAAGCCTGATATTCATTATGATATTTCTCTTCTTCTCATCCGCCGCTGCGCCTGTCAGTATTTCCCAAAAGCTCCGCAGATCAATCCTTACGTTGCCCACAAGGAGATTAAGCAGTATTGCCGTGATCGCCAGGATCATCAGAATTACGAACACGCACACAATGCGGCGTCTGCCGCGGTCATGCATCCTTATTTTTTCCTTTGCGATATTCTGTGGTAAATTCCGGAGCGTAGAGCCTCGACATCTCATAACCGCTCTGGGCTACGGCTTTTCCCACTATGATAAGGGCTGTTTTGGTTATGCCCTCTTTACTTGCTGCCTCCGGAAGAGTCTTAAGACTGCAGATGACCTTCTTTTCATCGGGCCAGGTGGCCTTGTAGACTATTGCGCAGGGAGTATCCTCGGTCAGTCCCGCAGCAATGAGCCTCTCAGACAGCCTCTTCGAATCTCCCGCTGACAGGAAAAAGACCATCGTGGCTTCATGGGCCGCCAGGGCCTCCACCGACTCTTTTTCCGGGACCTTGGTTCTTCCTTCCATCCTTGTTATTATGACGCTCTGGCTTATCCCCGGAAGGGTATACTCCAGATTCAGACTGGCTGCTGCCCCGCAAAAAGAGCTCACACCCGGCGTAACGTCGTAGCTGATGCCGTCCTTATCAAGAAGATCCATCTGTTCTCTGATGGCGCCGTAGATACTGGGGTCTCCCGTGTGAAGTCTTACCGTCGTCAGTCCCTCTTTTTCCGCATTTTTAATTATTTCCAGCACTTCATATATGTCCAGCTTGCTGCTGTCGTGGATGCTGCAGCCCTCTTTCGCATAGTCCAGGAGCCCCGGATTAACCAGAGATCCCGCATAGATTATCACATCCGCCTTCTCTATCAGTTCCTTGCCCCTTAGAGTTATCAGATCCTTGGCTCCGGGGCCCGCACCTACAAAATGTACCATAAGCTATACTTCCTTTATCCACTCATGAGCCCCAGCCGTTGCCACAAGCTCAGTATTTTCCTTGGAAAAAACGATTACCTCAGCCTTTACTCTACTCTCAGACCAGGTCTCAAGATATTCCCTTATTTTCTCAGCCATGAGCCGGAAAACCGCCTCTCCCCGGCCTGTCTCGTTAATTATTCCCACCGCTTCGTCCGTCATTACGCAGTTAAGAATGCGGTCTTTTACGGCTAAATATTTATCTTCGACAAGGCACTCCTTAGACAACTGCGCCAGAATCTCCATTCTGTGGTCTCCGTACATGGAGTGGGTGTTCTTGATTCCCCCTGCCACTTTAACGAGCTTACCTATATGCCCTGCAAAGAGTAGCCTTGTAAAACCGGCTTCTGCAGCCATTTTCACGGTATCGCAGATAAAATTTGAACTCATGACCACGTCATTTTCATCGATGCCGTAGACCTCCTGCAGGAAAGTTAAGCCGTAATTACCCGGCGCCGCCATCAGAATATCCCTGCCCTCGGCTCTTCTAACACTTATTTCCGTGCGAATGGTATCAAGAAGCGCCGTATCACTCATGGGTTCCACGATTCCGGTGGTTCCAAGAATCGATATGCCTCCAACAATGCCAAGCTTAGGATTAAAGGTCTTCTCCGCCAGCTCTTTCCCTCCGGGAACGCTGATGGTAACTCTCACTCCCCGGTCTGTCATATCGTACTTTTCAAGAACTGCCTCAAGGCTCTCCCTGATCATTTTTCTCGGAACAGAGTTAATGGCCGCATTGCCCACAGGCTGATCCATTCCGGGTTTGGTAACCCTTCCCACGCCTTCTCCGCCGTCTATATTGATTTCCGGCTCCTGCACCAGCTCTACCGTTGCAAAGACCTTGGAACCTGCGGTTACATCAGGATCATCTCCTCCATCCTTGATAACGGCGCAGCTCACCGTCTTCTTAGCTTCATCTCTTTCGATATCCGTAATCTCAGCATTATAGGCAATCCCCTTGGGAGTCATAATACTGACATTATGAATATCGCTTCCCGTTATCAGCATGATAAGCGCAGCTTTAGAGGCAGCCGCAGCGCAGCTCCCTGTAGTAAAACCGCATCTTAACCTCTTATCACCCTTTACGATGAATAATCCTTCTTCACTGATCTCCATAAACTACTTAACACAGCTTCGTAAGGCTGTACAGAATAGAATTACAGATTGCCGCAGCCACTGTGCTTCCGCCCTTTCTGCCTCTGTTCACAATATAGGGGACGCCACTATCTATTATAAGCTCCTTGGCCTCAACCACATTTACAAAGCCCACCGGTACGCCTATAACCAGCTCCGGCTTAAGAGCCCCTTCCTCCATCAGCTCCTTGATCCTAACCAGCGCCGTGGGAGCATTGCCTATTGCGAAGATCAGCGGTACTTCCAGCTTTGCAGCCTTCTCCATGCTGACTATGGCTCTGGTAACTTCTCTTTCCTTAGCCTCTTTTGCCACGTCCTCATCTGCCATAAAGCAGTGAACCTCGCCCCCGAACTTAGCCAGGGTCTTCTTGCTGATGCCAGAAAGAGCCATATTTGTGTCGGTAACTATATGAGCCCCCGCCTGTATGGCCTTCCTGGCTTTGGCAATCACATCTGCTGAAAACACAAGGGTATCTGCGTACTCGAAATCTGCCGTGGTATGAATAACCCTCATTACTGTGGGAAGAAGCTCTTCGTCAATGTCTTTCCCCAGCTCTTTTAATTCCTGTCCTATTATTCTAAAGCTCTCCTTCTCTATATCAGAAGGCTTGATATGTTCAAGATTCATTCACATTCCTCACACAATAATGAATTTGATCAGTATGATCATATTCCGATGATCCTGTAGATCATTTCCCAGTCAAGGCTCTGCCTCAGAACATCCGCCAGTTTGTTCAGCTCTTTTTCCTGATGAACGAAGGCTCCCTCAATCTCAGGAACCGGCTCCGTTATGCCCTTTTTGTCATAAACCAGCTTAAGCAGGGCCTGTGTCAGGTCCGCTGAATCAAAAATGCCGTGGATATAGGTCCCCAACACATTCTCATTGGCAATTACGGGAAAAGTATCAGTGTCTGCAGTACTTTCTCCCATATGAATCTCATAGCCCGTAACCTCCATTCCGGAAAGCGGCGCATAGACTCCGGTCAGATTACCGATTGTCCCGCTGACCTGACGCAGGTTCTTGGTCTTTTCGAAGACCGTATCCACAGGCAGTAGAGACAGGCCTTTTGCTTCTCCTCCCGTCTCACTGCACTCCGGATCTGTGATGCATCTCCCCAGCATCTGAAAACCGCCGCATATGCCGATAACAAGCCCCCCGTTACCGGCAAGTTCACCTATTTTTGCGGCGAACCCCTCTTTATAAAGCCACGTAAGATCACCAAGAGTGTTCTTGGTGCCGGGCAATATAACAATATCAATATTTTCCAGTTCCTCCGGTGAAGTCGCATAGAACAGACTCACCCCCGGTATATTTTCAAAGATGGTAAAATCCGTGTAATTACTGATAAAAGGCAGCCTTACAACAGCTATCCTGACCTTGGCGTCTACCGCCGTCTTACTGCTGCCTCGCCTTAATCTCTCTGACACGCTGTCCTCTTCATCAAGATTCAGCTTCACATAGGGCACGATCCCTGCAAAAGGGATATCGCTATAAGCCCCAAACATCTCAAGCCCCGGCTCCAGAAGCGTCACATCTCCTCTGAATTTATTGATTATCAGGCCCTTTACCCTATCTCTTTCTTCCCGGGAAAAAAGGCTGATGGTACCCAGGAGTTGTGCGAACACTCCACCGGGATCAATATCTCCAGCAAGAATTACCGGTGCATCAAGGATCTCCGCAAGGCCCATATTTACTATGTCATTTTCCCTGAGGTTGATCTCCACAGGGCTTCCGGCGCCTTCGATCACGATGATATCGGAATCCTTGGCCAATCTGTCATAGGCAGCCCTGATATCAGGAATAAGGCTCCTCTTCATCCTGAAATACTCCCTGGCCGGCATGTTTCCTATGGGAAGCCCGTTAACAATGACCTGCGAGGTGGTATCCCCCATAGGCTTTAGAAGTATCGGATTCATGTCCGAAGAGGGCTGTCTTCCCGCCGCCACAGCCTGAAGGGCCTGGGCTCTCCCTATTTCCCTGTTGTCAGGGGTTACGAAGGAATTAAGGGCCATGTTCTGGGATTTAAAGGGCGCAACTCTATAGCCGTCCTGCATAAGAACTCTTAGTATCCCCGCTGTCAGTATGCTTTTTCCAACTCCGGACATGGTGCCCTGGATCATTAGATTTTTGGCCAAATATTTTACCTCTTAAGTTTATGGAAAAACTCCGTTTCCTCTTTTTCCTCATTTATTACGCTGTAAAGGTCCCTAATTATGGTTCCCGTGCTGTCAGAGAGCTGATACAGGGACTTATCCGTATACCAGACATTTCCCGATAAAACAGCCCTGAAGTCGCCAAACACGGCGTCCTCCTCAACGAGCTGCGTAAGAGTCTCCGGCGCATCCTGAATAGTTGCATTATAGATAAGTATGTCGGCATTCTGTGCGTAGTCATAGAACGCCTCAACACTGATAGTTACCTGGGATGCTGCGCTGTCATCATCTCCTGTTGGCGCCAGATACGTTCCTCCTGCCATCCTCACCATCTTGGCAAAATAGTCTCCGCTTCTTCTGGTAACTATCTGATGATTGGAATTAATGGAAAAGATTGCAACGTTTTTGCCTGAAACATCACTTAAATCCAGCGACTCAACATGCTGCTCCTGCTCAGAAAAAATCTCACTGGCAGCCTCTTCTTTGCCGGCTATAACGCCGTATACTTTAACCCATTCGCATCTTCCAAGGGGTTCTTGCTCATAGCTTGACCTGTCGATAAAAACCGGGATTCCCAGCTGTTCCAATTTCTCCCGAACCTTGGGAACATGCAGGATCATAGTGTTTTCAATGGCAAGATCCACGTCCTTCATGACTAGCTGCTCATAGTCGGGAGCGCTGTATTTACCGCCATAGGCAAGGGTTCCACTCTCCATGGCCTCTTTTGCCGAATCAATGTACCAGTCATCCTGCATGGTGCCTGATAAAGCGATGTCTCCAACGCATCCAAGGCTGTCGAAATGGCACATGACACTTGAAGCCGCCATATATACTGAGTCCAGCGGTCTCATAAGTACAGTGATATCGGATGAAACCTGTGGAATTTCTCCTCCTTCCGGAATGAGAAGGTAGTTACTGCCATCATCCACGCTTATTACAACGTATTCATCGCTGTAACGGTGAATGCGGTAACACTGCGCATAGGCATTTTCGTCTGTAGAAATATAGGTAAGGCCCGGTATTGCAGGCGGCTGTAGCGCAGCCCCATTTGATGGATTCTTAGTAACATCACTACTCTCTGCCTGATTATCAGCAGCTGCAGTCTCTTCGGCACCATCGCCACCTCCGATGGTAAGAAGCAACGTATATTCAATAAGGTGAGGCTTGCTCATGGCAGTGGTATCCGCCTGAACCGTGAACTCTTTTCCCAGAACAACAGGAACTTCAAATACAGAGCCGCCCTCGGTGCTGACAGGGTAAAAAGTCTGTCCGTCAACCACCATATAATCATAATTGGAGCTGCTCCATATCAGTGTTGCCACAGCCTTCCCGTCCCTTACGGTGACGCGGCATGGGCTCTCTATATATGCCTTACCGCTTCCTCCCTTAAGCACCACGGATGCGGTGTATTCCCCATCGGAAACACCGCCGCATCCCGTAATGCATAAGAATATTGTAAGCAGAAGAATAAGGCTTTTTATATACTGAACAACCTCTCTTTTTTGCTCCATACCTATTATTTGATCACATCACCTGTGTGCTTAACGTAGATATCCTGAACTGCTTCGATTCCGCCAAGACCTGAGATCTGGCAGTCTATGCTCTCGAAGCTTCCGTCTGCTTCAAAGCCGCTCTTCCAGGAATCCTCATCATCTCCTGCCATATCGTTGTTGGCGTGGTCTCCTGCAACAACCATGAGGGGTCTTAACACAACCTTCTTGTAGCCTGCCTCTTTTACTGCTGCAATAACATTTGTCAGCTCGGTCTCCTCGGGCTCGCCCTCAACGGTTCCGATAAATACGTTCTCATAACCAAGCTTCTGCATCTGAGTCTGCATCTGACTGTAGGTAACCTTTGCTGTATGTGAAGTTCCGTGGCCCATGAATACGAAGGCTACTCCTTCATCCTTTGCTGCTGCAAGATCGGCGAAACCGGCCTCTGCTACTGCAGCCTCTGTTACAGAGGCTGCTACCTTTTCCTTATCCTCGTTGATTTCGGAAGCATCTTTTCCCACAGTTCCAAGTAAAGGCTCAGCGATGGCTACTGTCTCGAACTTGTCCTTGTAGCTCTCAACAACTTCCATCAGCTCATCGTACTCAGCGCCATGCATAAGGTGTGTAGGCTGGATAACAAGGTTCTTAACGCCGTTGTCAACAGCTCTCTGAAGGGCCTGCTCCACGTTGTCGATCTTCTCAGCATCCCTTGCGTATACGTGATTGATAATGATCTGAGCTGTAAAAGCTCGTCTAACTGACCAGTCAGGATAAGCTGCTGCAAGGGCCTTCTCGATACCGCCGATGTCCTTGGCTCTGCTGTCATTGAAGGATGTTCCGAAGCTTACAACCAGAAGCTCATTTTCTCCGATATCATCTCCATTAAGGGGATCATCCTTACTTGCATCTCCTGTATCTCTTCCAAAGTAGTCAGGATCTGCATCTTCGCCCTCTACAAGTTCCTTCTGATCATCTGTAAGGGCATCCCAGGCTGCCTTAGCCTTCTCGCAATCAGCGTAAGTATTCTCGTTGTAGGTCTGAACATAAATTGCATCAATAAGATCTGCTACTTCCTTAGCCAATTTCTCGTCCTCTTCTCCATTAGATGCCTGAACATCAGATACTGTTACTTCATGGTCATACCATTTTCCCTTGGTTCCTATAAGAGCCAGCGGAAATCCTGCGTCAATGGCAGGTACGGGAACATCAAAGCCGTATACTTCTTCTGTGGTTCCATCCTCATATTTAACTATGTCTGTTGTGGGCTCAAGAAGAACTGCACCGTCCTTCTGGGCATCCTCGGCACTTCCCGGGAAAAGATTGACGATATTCTTGGAAGAAAGTGTGATATGAATGGTCATCTCTCCATTCTGCACCTTAAGAATTCCCTTATCTCCATAGGCTTCATTGATGTGGAACATGCTTGAATCTGTTGTGAAAGTTGCTGTGTAGGTTCCATCCTCAAGAACTGCTGTGTCCTCTGCCGGTTCCTCAGCCTTTTCAGCTGTGACGGACTCAACGTTCTCTTCCTTTACTTCTTCGCTTACTGCCTCTGTGGCCTGGGGTTCAGCTTCCTGAACTGCCTTTTCTCCGCAGCCTGCTGTTACTGCAGCTACCATTGTCGCAGCCATAAGGACTGCCAGCATTTTCTTTTTCATAATAATGTCTCCTTAAATGTTATATAATATATATGTTAAATATATATAATCGAGTAGGTTGACTCCTACTCGATTTCGCACACGAACATTCCGCATTTCATGCTCGCGCCGAGCGCGGTTGCATTTATGCAACATATACCTTACGCGCGAGTGCGCATCCATAGCGGAGCGATTTTTTGTTTAATAGGAAATTCGGAGGAATTTCCTATTGAACAAAAAAAGTCTCCACCAAGATGGTGAAGACTTTAATGTGCACAAAATCAAAGCAAATGCGCCGATACGCTCATTTCGGGCATTTACCTACATAGCTTTGTACAGTCAATTCCTCGTGACTTGGTTTCCCATGTACGACGACAGGCAGGTCTCCCGGCTGATCGATATGACTACAGTCTCGCTCTTTTCGCCTTCCCGGATCACTCCAGTGACATAATGAAAAAAGCTCTCGAAACACGGTGACGAGATCGTGCGGGATTCTCACCCGCTTCCCTTTTCACTTGTGCAGCAAATGCCCACAAGCACCTTCCGTCTTATTCTGTTTTCTTGGGTTAATAATAACATAGTTTGATGTATATGCAAGTTTTTGCTATTTGGAAATTTGCTTTCTTCCGACTATATATTCTTGATACTATACAAGGCAGTTTCCCGAGTACGACAGCCTTTTGTATTTGTAATTACCTCCATGCTATACTTGTAATTATCAAAAGGAGCGCCCATGAAGCATATAGTTCTTCCTGAAAACCAACAATTTACATATTCCTACACCGGCAAATTTAAGGCCCTGTCCTCGGACTGGAAGCATGAGAAGTTCCCGCTTCGGGACTACGAGCTCATCATTATGACTGAGGGAGAGCTGTATCTTAGCTATTGCAGCGACAATTTCTGCGTAAAAAAAGGGGAATATCTGCTCCTTCCGCCCAGTAACGGCTATAGGATCGGCTACAAGGAGGCCTACTGCTCCTTCTACTGGATGCATTTTGGCGTACCCGTAACGGACCTTCCTCTTACAATCAACAGCACTGAGAAGATTGTTAAGGATCACAGTTTCTCCCGCTCCTTCTGCATTCCGCAAAAGGGCGCTATTCCCATGCCCGAGAAGATCGTTGTTCAGATGAAGCAATTGCAGGATATTGTAAAAAACAATTATCCCACCGTATCATTGAATGCCATGGTGACCAGCATCGTCTGCGAGCTCTACGGTCAGCTCTTTTCCGACTCCATGACAAATGCCGACACTCTTGAGAAAAAGCAGATCTACAGGGATATAATCGATTATATTCAGAGAAACCTTCACCGAAACCTTAAGATCACGGAGATAGCAGAAGAATTTGGCTATAACGCCAAGTATCTGTCCCATCTATTTGCAGAAATAAGAGGCATTCCGCTGAAGCAGTATATTCTCAACCAGAAAATCGACGCCGCCAACTTCATGCTCACCGACAATGACAAGCCCATAACAGATATCGCCGCCGAGCTTGGTTTTTCCGATGTACACAATTTCGCCCGCACCTACAAAAAACTCACCGGGCTTACGCCCAGTGAGTATCGTAACGCTTTTGCCAAACGCATGTTATTTCATGTGTGAACGTTATAAAAAATATCAATATTTTTTATTTGCCTCATCCATCAGTTCCCACACTTCAAGATCCGTAAGATGTGCCTTGCTCCTGAGTATCAGATGCACCTTGTCACCGCCGGCCCCCTGCTGGAAATGCCTCTGCCACTTGTAAAAATGCGGGCCATCTCCCAGGACTCGCAGGTACGACATAAGGCTCTCCGCCACGTGATAGGACTGTCTTATGTCTGCTTCACAGTCGTTCTCATAGAAATTCTCCCAGATTCCATGCTCATGAGCACGCATATCCTGATAGCCCTCGTAAAAGGCCTTTCGTGCCAGCCCCGCTTCGTAGAAGGCGCCGAGGTAGTCTATAGCTCTGCCTTCACCGGTCTCTTCCAGGGCTCCAATAAAACTCTCGCCATTTGCGTCTTTGCTATCCGGATCAAGGCACTTAAGGAGCGCTCTACAAATGTGATAAGCTCCGAGATAACTGTAATACATATACTTAACCTGTATTATCAGGTTGTTCTCAAGCTGCTCCGCGATGTGAGCTGCCCCATCACTCTCAATGAATTTCTTTACCGCGAGGCACTTCTCCAGATACTCCTTGTATCCCCGAGCACCTTCCTCATACTTCGCAAGTAGCCATACAACCTGCTGCCGCAGCGTATCCGCCTCTATCAGCCAGTTAAGCTCCGGGGTCTTATCCGTATACTCCGGATCCTTCCTGTCGAAACCTGCAATAAACGCGCAGGCCAGTATTCTTGCTCCATGATTTGGGAACTGCTCTCCTGCGTGGTCATCCTCATGTTGGCCGTAGGAAATGGCATATTCAGGCCACTTTTTATACAACTCCGAAATCTCCGAGCAATACTCGAAACCATAATAGTCATCGCAGTAGCCATGCGCAAAAGCTTCAATATTGCCTGAATCAGTCTCACCCTTCCATATCCTTGATATCAGCTGGAGATAATAGGTATGGGGCTTAACATTGGAACAGTTGATGATCCAGAAATCATCTGCGCCTTTCTCGAACACCTGCGACAACTCCGAAGTCACAAACTCCGGCGAATTGGGCAGCATTGTCATCATGGCTGCCGCCTGCAGGTCATAGAAGCTTGCATGGTAATAAATTCCGTTGGCGCCGGCTCCATCATCTTTTTGGTCAGGAAGAGCATATACTCTTGGGTTGTGATTATTCTGCCTTCTGGAGACCATCTTGCCGAATCCGTTGTCTGCCCATATCTTGATAACGTCCTTTGGTATATCCATGTATCCGTCCCTGTACAGCTCCATAATCTCGCCGTAGAGATTCATACAGCAGACGGCCTCAGGGTCCTTTTTCCGGATCATATTGTACTGAACCAGCATAAGATCGCTCATGAGCTTGCCGCGGCTCTCCGGTGTATCATAGGCGGGATCGTCAATCCAGAAGGGCCTGTCACCCTGTCCTCTGAAGCCTATGTTCCATATGACCTTAAGCCCCTTCTGATCTTCTATAGCCTCTTCCCACAGCCCCTTGAACAGCTCGGGATACTTGTCGTAGGAAGCCTCAAGCTCCGGATAGGCTCTTGCAAACATCCTCGCTCCCATGGGCTCTGCGTGATGATGGGTGATATATAACCCGTAGTCTCCCGCCAGCTTCTTGTATTTGTGGGCATTGAAGTCCGTCCCGGGGATTGTCATGTTACCGCCGCAGCGTAGAAGAGCCTCAAAGGCCATTCTCCAGGGCATCTCCGGATCCTTATCCCTGATCCAGCCGTCAAAGAGCACCTCGTCGTTAATAAACCAGCCGCGATATTTAACTTTAAAGGGCCTAGACTCATAGGTGAAATCCTCCGGCACAGGGTACCCTTCTTTTTTCGCAAAATTCTGCTCATTCCAGAACCAGAATTCCTTTACCCCAAGAAATATCTTACTCACATAAAAAAGGCCGTAAATCGCCCCAAAATCATCAGAAGCGCCTATCATAAGACGCTTAACTTCGTTCTCATTATGGACGCTTATACGGAAGCACTCTTTTTTTACCCCTGAATCCTGCAAAAGAGCAATATCAACGCCCTTTTTATCGGTTTCAAGGCAGGTACTCTCAATATCTCTTCTGACCGCTGCTGCGGCGAACTGCACTGCCCCGCTGCAGTCATCTGTAATTACCGCTGAATTATATGTGATCATTGGACATTCTCCCTGTTCTTATGGTATCAAACGTTATCTCAAAATCTCATCAATTGTAGAAACCGTGCTGAAACTACCCGAATGTATGGAAATTATTTCCTTCATCATCGGCAGTTCAAAGTAGCTGATATAGCAGATAAGTGTATTGTTCTCTCCTGCAATGGCACCGCGGGAATCCATGATGGTACAGGTCTTATTCAGCTTCTCCTTGATATCTCTGATGATTCCGTCGGGATCCTGGGTTATTATGGTTACCTGCTTGATTGCTTCGAAGTGATCGGTATAGTGGTCGATAACAGCAGTAGCAACCACATATACCAGCAGACTAAGTAGCGCCGCCGTTGCATCAATAACTGCAAAAACCGTGATATACACCAGCGCATTGAAGCCCAGCAGCATAGGCGTCAGACTGTAATTTCGCCCAGTCTTGTCTGAGAGCTTCTTAACCACAATATTAGCCAGTATCTCTGAGCCGTCGATGCATCCGCCATTTCTTAGGATCAGCGCCAGCCCCGCACCGAGAATTGCTCCTCCGAAGGCCACAGCCAGGAAGTGCTCCGTATTTAGTTCAAAGGGAATATTCTCAAAGAAATCAAGGCCAACCATATAGACTATTGAACCCACTGCGGCTTTGACAGTGAATTTTTTGCCCAAAAAGATATAACCCGCCACAATGAATGGCAAAAAGACGAACAACACGCACATTGACAATTGGAATCCCGTGAGCTTGCTGATAATAATGGCAACCCCGGCGGTTCCGTAATCTATCGCATCATTGGGAAGCAGTATCAGAGCAACGGAAAAGCTCGCCATGACCGCCCCAAGTATTATCAGAAAATATGACAAAATGCCCTGTTTCTTCTTCATACCACTTCTCCAAAAGTTATTTACGTCACCAATTGTATATTGGTTCTTATTCTTATTTTATCATTTACAACAAAAATGAGATATCCTCAAAACCATATAAGGAGAGGTCTTATTTCCTCTCCTTAATCTCAATATTTACAATCAATATGCCTGCTGCGACCAGTAATAGTGCCAGCATACCGGTAATTGAGAACGCTTCCTTGTTCTCTCCCAGGAATAATGCCGACAGCAGCACGCCCATAACAGGATTGATAAATCCAAACACCGAAACACGGCTCACCGGATTGTGCTTGAGCAGAACGCCCCACAGCGTATAGGCCCCCGCAGAAATAAATCCCATATAGATCAGGTTGTATGCGCATCCACTGCTCCAAAATACCAGCTGTCCGCCCATTGCAGCGCCGATAATATACAATACCAGACCTCCCAGCATGAACTGATATCCGCTCAGCACCACAGGATTCTCATGCTTTGAAAAAATCTTGATGCAGCAGGAAGAAAAAGCATAGAAAAGCGCTGCCATCAGCATTGCCCCTTCTCCCTGAAAGCTTATGCTTCCTCCACTTACCAAGGCCCTCACACCGCCAAGAATCAGCACAATTCCTGCAAATCCCACGATGCAGCCCACCAGCTTTTTTACCGTAAGCTTCTCCAGCCTGAAGATGTACACAGCAATAATGATCGCCAGGAAATTGCCTGAAGCATTGATTATAGAGCCCCTGACTCCGCTGATATAGGCCAGTGACATGAAAAAGAAGAAATACTGTCCTATAGTCTGCAAAAGAGATAGTATCCCAATATATTTCAAGGATTCCCTCTTCGGAATAAGAACCTTCCGGGAAATGACAGAGCCAAATGCTATCGTCATTATCCCCGCCAGCAGGAATCTCGCCCCGGCCAGCATAAGTCTCGACGCTGTATCCTCCGGCGGTATCCTGAACAGTTCATATGCTATTTTGATCGCCGGAGACGCACTTCCCCATAACACGCAGCAGAATAATGCTGTCAGAAATGTGATCGGAAGATACGACCACAGGCTGTTTTTTGATTTATTATCCATAAGATATCAAAATACCTCTTTCCATAGATTAGCTCTGAATAGTCCAAATGCCACGCAGGTTGTGAAAATATCCGATGCAAACTTTAGCTGCGATAACACCGTCAAACCCATAATTTTACCCCAATCAGAGAGAATGTGCAAGAGAAGTGACTAATTTTCAGAAAATATCGACAAATAGACGCAATTTTGTATAAAATAACAGCCATGGGAACGATATCAACATTACGTTCCCATGGCTGCTTTTTATTCTCTTACATATCCGCTTACATCTTCAATCTTCTTCAGCCAGTCTTTTACAGAATCATAATCGACTGCTCTATCATTGATCTCTACTACATCACTTCTGACCACTATCTGATAAATAAGACTTCCCCACTTATCATACGTCCAGATCATGTACAGGTACTCGTCCTTATTTGCAGTCTGCTCCGATGAAAATGCTGCACTGCTTACGCCGTCCTTAAGCTCTTCAACTTCTTTTTCCGTCAAGGTATACTCCACACCTTCATCAAAATTCGTCTCTGTATACTCACTAAAATCAATCTTGGCTATACGATCTGTCACACTAAAATATCCTTCTCCGGGATTACGACTATAGTTCTCTGAGGTTTTAAGCCCGTATTTGTTCTCAAGCTTGTCAAAGAACTCATCTGCTGCTTCGTTATGCCACAGGTATTTGTCATCCATGTTAAGGTTATGAGAAGAGTCTACAGTGAAGGTATAAACTGCGTCTCCGCTCTCATTCCTGCAGACAATATTGTAGGATCCGCCTAGGCAATTTAATTGTCCGCTCTGCCCATCTCTGAGTTCAAGTTCAGGAACTAAAGACATGAAAACGGATAATTCATTACTACCAAGCTCTATTTCCAGATCATCCTCATAATATCCCTTAACCGCATCCTCAATGACAACCGAACTTATCTGCTCTCTGTCAAAAAAGCTCTTCTCCGCCTCCTTTTTATCCTCACATGCAGTAAGCATCGCAAGTGCTGTTATCCCCATAAGCACTGCTGCTACAAAATTTTTTCGCATTTTTTCTCTCTCCTACTATTATCAGATTCTTACAAAAAGTCTTAATTTATAGCCCGTTTTATCCAGGAATGCCTTTTGTATTGCTTCCTTTTGGCCAAACATATAATTCACACGCTCATCTTCACTTTTCTTGGAAACAAAGCAGCCCTTCTCATCAAAGGAAGCATCACTTGCAAAGCCAAAGGCTATCTCATCATCCGCAACAAAACCGTCATCTCCCAGATCATAACGCATCAAAGTAAAATTTTTGCTATTGTTTCTGTCTGCCATCAGAACCTCGGGAATAAGAGAAACTGCCAGCGATTTGGCCCGCTCTATGAGACTACTGTCAGCCTTATTTTCCATGGCTGCGATCAGTTCTTTTTTAATATCATCCGGTATTTTATCGACCCGTACGATACTGCTAAGATAAAAATAATCGTAGCCTGTAACATCGGTTTTCTGATAAGGATCTTTCTTTTCATCCTTTATCGTAGCTACGCCCGCTTCTTTCAAATGCCTTTCTGCTTCATCAAAAACTCCAAGGCCTTTTATATAATCAGTTATCAGATATTTGTAAAACTGTATAAGCTCTGTGTTCATTTATTATTTTCCCTTTACCGTATAATCATAATATGCGTAGCTATAGCTGCATCCTTCTGCCGTAGGATCAAGGTAGTACTTCCTACCCCAGGAAGAAACTATCAGCATGCCATCCTCAGTAACTCCTGTAACAGTCATGGCGTGACCACCTTCAACATACTTGGTATTCCCCTTTTCATCAATGAGAGTAAAGTGATCTGCACGCATAATTACAGAACCGTCATCATAATCATGGAAGTTTTCGGGTGTAATTTCGATCGAGTTATCAATATTACATTTTATTCCCTTATCCTTCAAATACAATTCCGCTCTATACTTTCTGGATGTTTCCGTTGTTCCCCATCCATCTGTCGCTGAAGCATCTTCGGAAGGGTTTACCTCATCACTGTCAAAAATCCAGAATCCATCGTGAAGATTATGGTTATCTGTAGCAGCGTACAGGTCAGTAACAAGCATATTATAATTGAGTTCTCCGGTATCCGGGTTAACCATAGGGAACCCGAATTTTTCTTCGAATAACGCTTCCTGACCTTCGAATTCTTTAAAAATACTATTGGCGATTGCTACGTATCCGCAGCCCTCGTCATTAAGCTTTTTCAAATAATCCTTGATCTCATCATCAGTCATTTCAGGATAATATTTCCTTACTATGTCATATAATGCATCTCTCTCATCTCCGGTAGCACTCTTTGGACCGGCCTGTTTACCGCCATACCAACCGTTGTCATCAAACGGCGTATTAGGATCCGGGCTGGATTCTCCACTACCTGAATCTCCTCCTGCTGCAGATGAATTTTCGCCATTTGTATAATCTGAGCTTTTCGCCATTTTCCCCAGGATACCCTCTTCGGTCTTGGAATAGGTATCGCAGATAACCCCAAGTGCGGTACCAAGCTTCCCCATAGCCACGCTGCAGACCAGAACGTTGTCTATGCAGCTCTGAAGTGCGGCATCGATGGATCCCGATGACCGTGTCTCCATAGGAAGATCATTCCTTACCTGTTCAATCTGCGCACTCAGATTCTTGAGCTCTGCCTGGGCGTTCTCAAAAGTGGACACGTTGCTCTTGCAACTTGTCGGATTAATGTAAAACATATTTTTCCTCTCCCAATACTTTCTTTTATATGTTACAAATACATCTTTTTATATCATACTTTGGACTATAAGTGTTGATTTTCTGACGAATGACACTTGAAATCGGACGAATGACACTTTAGGATATATCAATTATCACCGGCTCGCCCTTGAGACTGACATAGCCGTGCATTATCTCCACGGTGCTGCCGTCTATAAGATTCTCATAGCATCCGTCCTGAGCATGAATAGGGATTATTCCCGGCTCACCCTTGAAAGAGAAGATACCGATGATCTTTTTGCCGCCCCTGCTATGAATAGCCTTCAGAACATTATCCTCGTAGGTCTTGGTCCTGTAGGTACTGTCTGTAAAGAGCTCATCCTGCTTGATTTCATACAGGCGCCTCATAAGGACCCCAAGATCAATGTTTTCCTTGGATTTCCAATCTACTTCGTCCTTGTCAAAAAGGCTTGGCAGATGGCTCACACCCTTTTCCTGTCCCGCGTAAATAAGAGTCATACCCTTCTGGAAATACAAAAAGGCAGTGGCATTTCTAAGTGCCCTCTCATCCGGGAAAAGAAAACGTGCCCTTGGCTGGTCATGATTCTCCAAAAAACGGAGCTTTACATAGTTATCGGGATAAATATACTCCTGTCTGTTTATCGCCTCTGAATAAGCCTGTAAAGGCCCTTTTCCGGCGGCATATTCCGTCATCTTCTCATAGATGTCATAGTCGTAGAGAATATCGAAGGCCTGATACATCTCGCAGTCAGACTGGGCTGTCAGCCCCATATCTCTCATCGTCATGATAAATCCCGGATCCACCGACTCGCTGAGCCAGATGCATCCCGGTCTTACCTCCTCAACCTCTTTTCTTGCCCTCAGCCAGAAATCTATAGGAACCAGCGGCGCCACATCGCAGCGGAAGCCGTCAACTATCTCTGCCCACATTTTAAGTGTCTCAATCTGATAATCCCAGAGTCCCTCATTGGCATAGTCCAGGTCTATGATATCCGTCCAGTCACCAACTCTGTTTCCAAAGGAGCCGTCAGCCTTGTGGTAGAACCATTCGGGATGCTCCTTGGCAAGGACAGAATCAGGAGACGTGTGATTGTAGACCACATCAATGATGCACTTCATCCCCTGCTCATGTATGGCCTCCACAATGGCCTTAAAATCGTCCATTGTGCCATATTCCGGATTGATTTTCCTGTAATCGCTTATTGCATAGGGAGACCCCAGACTCCCCTTCCTGGCCTTTTTGCCGATTGGATGGATCGGAGCGAACCACACAATATCAACTCCCAGGTCATGAATCCTTGGAAGCTCCGGTGTGATAGCCTTGAAAGTTCCCTCCTTGCTGAAGTTTCGGACAAAAATCTGGTACATTACTTTGTTTCTGAGTTCTTTACCGGTTTCTCTCGACATAGTTTTCTCCCTTTCTTCTGGGCGGTTGTGAGTCAACGGGGA
>JAEEGL015441432.1_pt1 | contig 59234 bp, 63 predicted proteins | sample 9134231 | NCBI WGS metagenome assembly JAEEGL01 (sample SAMN16246548, study PRJNA631951) | gut metagenome | biome: gut microbiome; feature: rumen; material: fiber-attached | host: Bos | place: Iran: Karaj | collected 2018-10
GAACAAGTATTAAACTTACTAAATAAGATTATGAGTTGTAATCTAACAGTTAGAAACTTAGAAGAATTAGCAAGTAAACCAGATGTAAAAAAGAAAAATCCTATTACAAAACCAGTCCAAGATAAAAAATATAACTATGTTGAAGATGCTATGACTGATAAAATTGGTAATAGAGTAAGACTTCAAGGAAATAAGATAGTTATACCATTCAATAGTGAAAAAGATTTAGAAAGAATACTAGATATATTAAATATTGAAGTGAAAGTTGATTAATATGGATAAAGAGTATAAAATAGGAAGCAAAGTTATTATGAAAAAGCCACACCCATGTAAAACAAATCTATGGGAAATAACTAGAGTGGGTGTTGATATAAAAATAAAATGTATTCATTGTGATAGAAGTATTATGATGGATAGAATTGAATTTGAAAAGAAATTGAAGAAAGTAGAGGAGTACTAATGTTTAAAAGGAAGAAAAAAATTAGTCCTATAGTGACATGTATTCTTTTAACATTTGTAACAATATTATTAAGTGGATTTCTTAGTTTATTAAAAGTACAAGCTGAATATTCTACTGTAAGTAAATCATCAAATGATTTAGTTAACAATGTAGTAGAAGTAAATAACTTATTTAGTTTAAGTGGTATAAAACATATATTTACAACAGCAGTTGATAGTTTTATAAACTTTGAACCATTAGCGGTTTTAATAATTGTTTTAATTGGTATTGGAGTACTTGAAAAAAGTGGTTTTTTAGAAGCATTTTTTACAATAATAACCAAGAATACTAAAAAGAATACAGTAACATTTATACTAATATTTATAAGTTTGATTTTGTCACTTGTTGGAAATATTGGATTTGTTATAATGCTTCCACTAGGAGCACTACTATTTAAATATGGTAGAAGAAACCCTCATGGTGGAATAATTGCAGCATATGCTTCGTTAGCATTTGGAAGTACAATAAATGTATTTTTAAATGCTACTGATAACACATTATTAGATTTAACATTAAAAGCATCTAAAGTAGTAGATGAAAATTATAAAGTAGGAGTATTCTTTTCATTATTTATAATGATTGTATTATTAGTAATAACATCATTTGTATTTACACGTATTACAGAAAAAAGAATAATGCCTAAATTACCTAGAATAGAATATGATACTCCAGAGTTAACAATAACAAATAAGCATTTAAGAGGATTAATAGTAGGACTTGGTTTAGGATTTATTTATACATTAATAATTATTTATCAAATAATACCAAACTTACCATTATCTGGAGCTCTATTAGATACAAGAGCTGATAAATATATAGATATGTTATTTGGAGCAAAATCATTGTTTAATCAAGGATTCTTATTTATTGTAACAATACTATTTATAATAATAGGATTCGGTTATGGATTTATGACTAAAACAATTAGACATACTAAAGAAATATCAGAAAGTTTAGCATATTCATTAGATGGAATAGGTAATGTAATAGTACTTATGTTCTTTATGTCATTATTTATAAATGTATATGAAGAAAGTAATATTGGAAGTGTAATAACAGCATTTTTATCATCACTACTCGGTGGAATAAAAATAACTGGATCATTCCTTGTAATAATAACAATGTTAATTGTAGGTATAGCAAATATATTCTGTACTAATAGTATTACAAAATGGACAATTATGTCTGGAACAATAGTTCCACTATTTATGAATGCAAGTATTAGTCCTGAATTTTCACAAATAGTTTATAGTGCTGGTGATGCAATGACTGATGGAATAACACCATTATTCTTATATTTTGTAATTTATATTGCGTTACTTGAAAAATATAATAAGAAAGAAGAAATAGTAACATTATTTGGCAGTGCTAAAATAATGATACCTTATATGATATATATAACAATAATATTTGGTTTAGTTCTAGTAGGATGGTACATGATAGGAATTCCTATTGGAATTGGATCTTATCCGGGGGTAGTATATGGCGCTTAAAGCAGGAATTATAGGTCTTCCTAATGTAGGAAAAAGTACTTTATTTAATGCAATAACTAAAAAGAATATACTTGCTGCTAATTATCCATTCGCAACAATAGATCCAAATGTTGGAGTGGTATCTCTTCCTGATAAAAGATTAGATACATTAAATGAAATGTATCATCCGGAAAGATTAATAGCCACACAATATGAATTTATTGATATTGCTGGTCTTGTAAAAGGTGCATCTAATGGTGAAGGATTAGGTAATAAATTCTTAGCTAATATTAGAGAAGTAGATGCAATAGTAGAAGTAGTAAGATGTTTTGAAAGTAAAGACATAATTCATGTTGAAGGAACAGTAAATCCACAAAGAGATATTGAAATAATCAATTATGAATTAATGTTAAGTGATTTAGAAATAATAGAAAATAGATTATCTAAAATAGAAAAGAAAGCAACTACATCAAATGATAAAGAAGCTTTATATGAAGTGGCATTACTAAAGAAAGCAAAAGAAAAACTTAGTGATGGATTCATGTTAAGATTAGTAGATTTTGATGAAAAAGAAGAAAAATTATTAAAAACATATAATTTAATAACTAATAAACCATTTATATACTTAGCCAATGTAAGTGAAGATGATTTACTTGGAGGAGAAAATAAACATGTGGAGGCTGTCAGAGAAATAGCTGCCCGCGAAAAAGCAAGCGTAGTACTTATGTGTGCTAAAATAGAAAGTGAGTTATTAGAATTAAATGATGAAGAAAAAGCAGAATTCTTACGTGATCTTGGGATTCAAAATAGTGGACTTGATCAATTAATACATGTAACTTATCATATGCTAGGATTAAAAACATTCTTTACAGTTGGTAAAGATGAAGTAAGAGCATGGACATTCAAAGATGGTATGAAAGCACCTGAGTGTGCAGGTATAATTCATACTGATTTTGAAAAAGGATTCATTAAAGCAGAAGTTATGAGTTATGATGATTTAATTGAATGTGGTAGTGAACTAAAGGTGAAGGAAGCTGGAAAAGCAAGATTAGAAGGAAAAGATTATATTATGCAAGATGGAGATATCTGCTATTTCAGATTTAATGTAACAAAATAATGTTAGCCTATATGCTAACATTTTTTATTGTTAAAAAACGTGTGATATGCTATTATGAAATAGTAGAATAGAGGTGCTATATGGATTTTAATATACCTACTAATGATAATAGTAATAGTTCAGATGCTTTACAACCACCTGAGTTTGTTAATGAGCCAGTTATAGAAGAACCAAAAGCTGAAACTCCAGTAGTTTCAGAACCAGAACCAGTGGCAATAGACACCCCAGTAGAACCAAAACCAGAAGTACCACAGCCAAATCAAGGGAATAATATTGAAACTCCAAAAATAGTACCACAGGAAAATGTACGAGTTGGACCACCTCCAGGTGGTAGACCAAAAAAAGAACAAAAATCAAATCCAATCGCAGGTGTAGTATTTATGATTGGACTTGTTGTTCTAGGATATTTTGGATACAAATATGCCCATAAATATTTTGGCACTGTTCCAGTAAAGAAAGATACTATACGAGAAGAATATGCTGATATGATTGGGACTTGGCATGCTGATTTCTCGAGCGCACCAAAAGATGGATATTATATTATATATAATTTAACACTTGATATTCTAGGAGATGGAACATGTAAACAAAATGGTGGATATCAATTTGTAAATACAAGTGATAAATCAGGAAGTACAGTTGGAGTAAATGAACAAGGAAAATGTTTTCTAAAAGGAAATAAAATTAAAATTGAAACAACATCTAATGATTCAATATCACATCCATTAGGTGATTGGAATAAATTTGAAATAAAAAAAGATGCTCTTTATATAAATGACATTATGTATACAAAACTAGGCGATGAAGACAATACAACTAAACTAGATATACCTGATGGAATTTATTCAGGCACAATTGATATGGATAGTTCAAATACATTTATACTTACATATGATGGAGCAGATATTTCAAAAAAAGTAACATTTAAATTACCATCCGAATTTAATAAAACATCTAATTCATCAAATTCATATGAATACGAATATATGAAATCAGATCAAGAAGGTATATCAATAAAATTATATGGGGTAAGTAATTATAAAGATGCAAAAACACTTGTTAAAGATGCAGAAAAAATGACAAAGGATTCACCAGCGTCTATTGAAAAAGAAGTAAAAGGAAATAAGTGGTCTATTGTTAAAACTAGATTTAGTCTAACTACATTAGAAGCATATTATATTACCGAATATAAAAAGAAAGTATATGTACTATATGTAGAATATACGTCAGAAGAATTACTTAATAATTATGAAAAACAAATGCTAGAAGGCGTAAAATTTAAATAAGATGAAAAATATTAAAAAAAGTTATATAATATTAATAGAGAATATTTAGGAGGATATTAATTATGGAAAATAATGAAGAAGTAAAAAATGAAGTAGGTACTCCAGAACAAGCTGCACCTCAAACTAGTGAAACACCTCAAACAGTAAATGGTTTTCCAATGGATCAAATAATAGATCCTCTTTCAACAACATTATCACAAGTTGATGAAAAACCAGCAGAACCACAACCAGCAGCACCTGTTCAAGAAAAGAAAAAATCAAATTTAATACCAATTATAATAATTGTTGTATGTGCAATTATAATTGTATTATTACTTATAAAACCATGGGCTAAAAAAGATGAAGGAACAACAAATGATAATACAAAACCTGTAAATGAAGTGAATACTACTGAAGAAGAAAAAACATATGATCAATATTATGATTTTGAAAATTCAGTTGAAGGCGATATAGATCCTAATTATGTAGAATAAAAGATGTTAAAAAAACATCTTTTTTTATAAATAAAATAGAGTATGAAAAACATACTCTATTTATTTTGATAATTTATTTTATTTCAATGAATTTCTTTGTTTCTTTCTTTTCTTCCTTAGGGAATGAAATTTTTAAAACTCCGTTATGGAATTTAGCATTAATTTGATCTTCATCAATATTTCCAATATTAAATTGTCTTTTGAAGGAACCAGTAATTCTTTCTCTATGAATGTAATTCTTTTCTTCATCATTAGTCTCTTTATTAGTAGTTGCTTCAATAGTAAGAGTTCCTTCTTCAACATTGATTTTAATATCTTCTTTATTATATCCTGGAACATCTAAATCAATATGAATACGATCACCTTTTTCATAGATATCACACTTCATATCCATTTTAGGTACTCTTGGTACTGGTGTAAAATCATCAAAGAAATCATCTAAATAAAATCTACCTGGTAATAAACTCATTATTATCATCTCCTTACATCTTCAATTATACTCACTAATTAGCACTTGTCAATAGAGAGTGCTAATTTTTATAAAAAAACTATTTATAGTTGACAAAATGCTATTTCTAGCATATTATATATATGTTTTTTGAAGGGGTAGGGAAAATGGTTAGAGATAAGAAATTCTTGGAAAGTTTAGAAAAAAAATTACAAGGCCTTAATGAAAAAGACCGTGATTTTATTATGTCTAAATATAAAAGAATTATTAAAGGAGAACTAGCTAAAAAAAGAAAAATTACAGCAATACTTAAAGATTTAGGTACACCAGATGAAGTAGCTGTAAGAGAAGTTCAATTACTAAAGAAAAGAAAAGATGATAAAAATATCTTCAAAAGATTTTATAAAACTATAACAAAAGATTTAACTGTTAAAGATAAAGAAGAATTAGAAAAGAAGAAAAAAGAAAAAGAAGATAAAAAGAGAAAGAAACAAGAATTAAAAGAAAAAAGACTAAAAGAAAAAGAAATTCAAAAACAAAATAAAATTAAGAATAAAAATAAAGAAGTTAAAAAAGTAACTAAAGTAAAAAAAGTAGGTAAATTAGATAAAAAAGAAGATAAAAAAGATAAGAAGATATCTGATATAAAAATATTAGGTAAATTCAAATCATTTAAAGAAAGTTTAAAAATAACAGATGTTAAAAAAGTAGGTAAACTTAATAAGAAAGAAGAACCTAAAAATGAAATTCAAAAAACTGTTTTAGATATTAAAAAAGATACAGAAGATATTATTGGTGATATATCAAATGAAATATCTGAAAAGCATATTTTTGAATCAAAAGAAAAAAGAAGAAAAAGAATATTATATACATGGTTAAAAGTAATATTTGTAATTGTTATGCTATTTATATTCTTATGGATAACAGTTTTATCATTAGCATGTATATTTGCGTTCTTAGATGGAGTTAAATTCTTAGGATTAGTAATCGGAGCAGTATCATTAGATTTATTATGGTTATGGATAATGGTAATGATTACAAGAGTATTATTCCATAAAAAGAATAATTTTAAATTAAATATGATTATTGTGATTTTATTGGTAATTGGTTTAGCATTAGGAATAACATTATTTGTACGTAAATTATATTCAATTGAATCTAAAACAGACGTATCTGAAAAATATTCAATGACTAATAAACATGATACATATATTTTACCAAGTGATCCAAATAAAAAATTAACATTTATATTCAATGCTAATTATGATACTCAATATGTTATTGATTATGATGAAAATATGTTAGGTAAAGTAAAAGTAAGTGTTAATTATTATGAAGCATACTATGATTATTTCATTAAGAAATCATCAGATCAAGTTTATATATCACTTAAAATAGATAGTAGAGATAGATTGAGTACTTATATTAGTGATATTAAAGATGGAGTAATCTATGATGATGATGAAATGTCTAGATATTTAGTTAAAATATCAATGAGTAAAGAAGATGCTGGAAGAGTAGAATTTGTTGATAGTTTTGATGCACATTAAGAACTTGAAAAAGTTCTTTTTTATTGCACAAAAAAACTCTAGAAAACTAGAGTATTTTTTAAAATGGCGCCCGATGCAGGACTCGGACCTGCGACCTAACGGTTAACAGCCGTGCGCTCTACCGACTGAGCTAATCGGGCACTTTTTTTGCTACAGGTATAATTATATGATACAAAAATGCATTTGTCAATAGAAAAATATAGACTTTTTCGCTATTTTTTGGTAAAATTACATAAGTGAGGAGGCATGTATTTATGAGTGATTTCCAAATGATTGAACTTGATGACAAAAAAGAAGAAAAAACAAATACTGAAAAAAAACCTCCGAAGATAAGTATATTAGATACATATGGTGAAAATCTTAGCAGAAAAGAATATGTAACTAATCCAGCAATTGGAAGAGAATACGAAATAGAGCAGACAATAGAAATTCTGCTTACCCCTGAAAAAAGTGCTCTTCTTGTTGGTAAGGCTGGTGTAGGTAAAACAGCAATTGTTGAGGGAGTAGGATACCGAATGGTAAATGGAACTATCCCAAATGCATTGAAACCATATGAACTAATTAAGGTAAACATCTCAAGTTTACTTGGTGAAACTAAAACAGAAGAAGGAACTGAAAATAGATTACAGTTACTTGTAGATGAACTTAAAACAAAAAAGAACATAATATTGTTCATAGATGAAGTTCATTTGTTAGTTAATAGAAATACATCAAATATGAGTATAGACTTTGCTAACATGTTAAAACCAGGACTTGACCGTGGAGACATAAAAATGATAGGTGCTACAACATATGAAGAATATGAAGCATATATCTTAAGAGATAGAGCATTCTTAAGACGTTTCCTAAAAGTAGATGTTGCAGAACCAACAATGGATCAATGTACAGAAATACTTATGGGTACATATCCAAAATATGAAAAAAGAACTGGAATCAAATTAGCGTATACAGATTTTATAAAAGAAAAGATTTTCCGCTTCATAGTAGAAATGACGGACGAATATAAAAGAATTTATGAAATAGGTAATAGATATCCAGATATAGCACTTACAATAGTAATGAGTGCATTCTCGATGGCTTTGTTTGAAAATGCAGACGAAGTAAGAATTAAACATTTTTATAAAGCAATTAAAAGAACTAAAGTAGTTTATGATGATTCTAAGAAAAAAGAAATAGAAAGATTCAAAATAATATTTAAGGATTTAATTAATGAAGAAAATGTAGATTTAAATGAAGGATAAAAGGGAGAGAATAAAATGATTGAAAAAGATGATATTTTTGAAGCTAATGATAAATTATATGTAGTACTTGATCAAGTAGATTTTGAGGGGAATAACTATTGCATGTGTAATGAAATGGTTAATGAAAATACTTTTGGTAGTACTTATGTAGTTTTTCAAAACTTTGAAGATGGAATTGTTAAAGTAGAAGATGATAATCTACTTAACAGAATGGCTCCATTATTTGGCGAGCATATTAATAATGAAGCCTATGAAGATGTGTTAAATGGGGAGGAATGACATATGAATAGTGAATTTGAAAAAGCTCTAAATGATGTTAGTTACATAATGAATACTATTAATCATCGTTTAGACGGAGTAGGAAGTAATCATAGAATCACAGCAGAAGATTTTAATGACTTTCTAGGAAGGGAAGAAATAGGATTAATTGATAGTTTAGACAGATTAAATACTGTATTAACAACTGATGAATTAATTATGGATTTAACTTTAGAACAATTAGATGTATTAACTAATTTCTTAAATGATGTAAGATCTCAAATAGATAGAATAGAAAGAGTTAAGAAAACTTCTAAAGCAAATAATAATAATCCAAATTATACAGGAATTAAAAATGATTTATACAATATAGATTCTAAACTAATTGATAGAGCTAAAATGAGTAAAGTTTTTGATCTAGTTAATAATGTTAGAACTAGAAAGACTGAAGACGTAACTCTAATTCAAGATGAAATAAATAGTTTAGAAGAAGAAGTTAATCAATATAATGCTAATATTGAATACAGAATAGAAAGAGCTATGAGAGCTGCCTATCTAGCAGGAGTTGAATCTGATAGAGTACATACAAATGATCCAATGGCTGATTCATTTAGTAATATTGTTTTAACAGATGAAGCTGCTAGTAGATATTTTAAAGAAGGATTAATTCAAGAAAGAAATAATTTAGCAAATAGAGGAAAACATTCAACAGAATTTATTACTGAAAGAAATATGTTAAATAACTATGCTAAAGAAAGACTTAAAGTTAAAAATAGAATAAATGAATTAGTACAAAAGAGCCATGATATATTAAATGGTGAATATACCATGGGATACGCTGATGAAATCAGAGTACCAAGACATGTAGAAGAAGAAAAAGTAACAAATGAACTTGAAGAAATCTATAATAAAGGATATGTAGCATTCGAAAATATTTTTTCAATCAATGGTAGAGAAATCGAAACATTTGAAGATTTAGTTAAGTTAGATGATACTGAAACTGGAATCTTAAAAGAAAGATTATCAGCATACTTAGTTGATGCTAGAAAAGCAAAAAGTGATGCTAAAGCATTTGTAAATAAAAATGATCCTAAAACTCTAGATATGCAAGAAAGAATTGAAAATCTAGAAAAAGCTGCTGATCATACAAGAAAGAGATTATTTGATGTAAAAACTATAAAAGATCAAGCTAAGAAATTCATGCAAAGTTTAAATGAATATTATGCTAATGAAAATAAGAATCTTGAAAAAGAAATTGAAAATGCTGAAAAAGAATTATTAAAACAACAATTTATTTGTGGAGTTAAAGATGTTGCTTATGTAAATATTTTCAATAAGAAACATAAGAAAAATCAAATTACATTAACAGCAACAGAAGAAAATGATAAGAGAACTATAGAAGCTGGAAATTTTGAATTAAGAAGTATATACATGAATACAATTAATTCACTTCAAATGGATATAGATGATTATAGAGCTAAGATGGCTGAAAATAATGCTAAGATTGAAGATAATAAAGATTCTATGGTTGGAATTGATGAAGGAGAAATTAGTCAATATCTAAGAAATATAATAGATAATAGAAAAGATGTATTAATTGGTAAAGAATATCTTGAATCAATTCAAACTTATTATAATTTAACACCAAAAGTTAAAGCTGATAATAAGAAAGCAACAGAAGAATTAGAAGAAGCTAAAAGAGCTGAAGAAGAAGCAAGAGTAAGAGCTGAGGAAGAAGCTAAGAAAGTTGCTGAAGAACAAGCTAGAAAAGAAGCTGAAGAAGCTAAAAAAGCTGCTGAGGAAGCTAAAAAAGCTGCTGAGGAAGAAGAAAAGAAAAAAGCTGAAGAAGAAGCTGAAAAGGAAGCAGAAGAAAAAAGAAAAGCTGAAGAAGCTAAAAATAGAGTAACTAAAGAACAAATTGAAGCAAAGAAAAATTTAACTTTAAAATCTATGAAAAATGAATTTGATTTATTCATGGAAGATAGAGGACAAAAATTTGTTGGTGATTATGAGAATGAAGTATTAGGATCTGACAAAGAAGAATTTGCTGATAGATTAGTTGAATACAATAAGAAAGTTCAAGATGCAAGAGCTGTATACTATATGAGAAAAGATAGTGGTGCTGATAAAGATGAACTAGAAACAATCGAGTTTAGTATTGAAGAAGCTGAAGAAGAAGCAAAAGAATCATTAAAAGAATTCTGGACACTTCAAATGACTAAGGATTTAGAAGTAGAATTACCTAAAGAATTAGAAGACGAAGAAGAAATCGTATTAGGTGAACCAATTGAAAACAAAGATTTAAATCCTGCTGAACATACACCTGTAAGAGATGAGCAATATAATAAATTTGTTAACAAAGCAAATGATAAAGTTCTTGATAAAATTAAACCTATTAAGAAAGGAAAATTAACTAAAGCAGGAAAGATTATGTTAGCAGCCGCAGGAATTATTGCTGCAGGAGCACTTATAATTCCATTCTTCGCTGGTGGATCTGGACAATTATTATTAGCAGGTTACTTAAGCAATTCTTTAATTCATGGAATGAAGAAATAATTAAAAAATAAAATATTGTAACTAAAAGTTACAATATTTTTTTATGTTTTTAAAAGTTATATATAAATAAATTATTAGACATATTATTAACATAATTATTTACTTTTTCTTTATAAATAAAATTAAATAATTAACGTAAACTAAATACCTAAAAAACAATTATACCAATTTGATATAGATACTTAAAAAATATATACTTCTTGTTAAAAGGAGAAGTTATATGGAAAGAAGTGTTATTGTAAGAAACTTGAATAAAAAGATTAATGGTAAAGAGATACTAAAAGATATTAATTTTGATATTTATGAAGGAGAAATAGTTGGATTAGTTGGCAAGAATGGAGCAGGTAAATCAACGCTATTAAAAATAATGACAGGTTTATATTCTATGGATAGTGGTGAAATATATTATTATCACTATAACTTAAACAATGAATATGAAAAAGCAATGTCTATAGTTGGAACTCTTATAGAAAATCCAGATCTATATAAAAATATTAGTGGTTCTAAGAATTTAGAAATATTTAAAACAATGTTTAAGAATGTATCTGATGATACTATTGAAGAAATAGTTAAAATAGTAGAAATGGAGAAGCATTTAGGACGTAAATTTAAGACTTATTCACTTGGAATGAAAGAAAGGCTGGGAATAGCTCAATCGCTTATAAATAAGCCTAAAATACTTATATTAGATGAACCTACTAATGGATTAGATCCACAAGGAGTAAAAAAGATATTTGATATATTAAGAAACATGAAAGATACTACTATAATAATCTCATCTCATATGTTAACAGAAATAGAGAACATATGTGATAAAGTAATATTTATTAACAATGGACAAATAATTGATATTAAAAAAATAGATAAAAATGTTACAAAGAAAAATATTATGTTTGAAGTAGATGATTTCTCTAAAGCAAAACTACTTCTTAAAAATTATTGTATAAATGAAGAGTTAGAAGTATATGAATCAGATGCTACTGTGAGTAGGTTAAATAAAGAATTAATATTCAATAACATAAATGTATATAGAATATATGAAAAAGAAAATTTAATAGAAAGAGAATTCTTTAATATGGTTGAAAACAATGAAGAAAAAGTTTAATACTAAAATAGACAATATATACACAATTTATTTATTAGTAATTAATGAGTTTAAGAAAACAGGTTTAATAAAACTAATAGTTCCAAATATTATATTCTTAATCTCTATATTAATAATGTATAAAACTAAAAAAGATACAATAGAAACTACTATATATTCTTTAATACCATTTATAGGAATATTTACAATAATATTTTATGGAGGAAGTATATCAAGTGAAATAGAAAATGGTTCACTTAAATATTATTTAACAAAACCAGTTTTAAGATGGAAAATATATCTTTCTAAATTAATAATAATCTATATATTTATTACAATAGTAGTTTTATACATAATATTTATTTATATGATAATAATTAATAAGATAGATACTTATTTTATAATTAAATATTTTAAATATTCAATTCCAATTTATTTGATTGGTACAATTAGTTTATTCTTTTCTAGCTTTATTAAAAATACATCCTTATGTGTGGGAATAGATTTAGTAATATTAGTATTTGGAACTTTATTATCACAAGTACTATTTGGTATAAGAATAAATATTGTTGAATATACATTTCTTCCATATTTAGACTTCAGTATATTTAATGATACAAATCTTTTAAATGAAATGAATAAAGAACTAGGTATACATTTAAGCCTTAATAAAGGGGTAATAATAGACATAATTAGTATAATTATTTTTTACTATTTTGGTAGAGAGATATTCATAAATAAGGATATTAAAAATTAAAATGTGTAAAATGTTTAAAAAGTCTTGTATATAAAATTATAATAATGATAAAATGATTATGGTGATAGAAAAAATGCAATACAAGGTAACAACTTATTCTGAAGATGAAACAATAGAACTGGCACAAAATATAGAATCTGAAAAATTTCCTAATATGGTTATTTGTTTAGAAGGCGATTTAGGAAGTGGAAAAACTGTTTTTGCTAAAGCATTTGCTGGATCACTCGGAATAAAAGATAATATTACATCTCCAACATTTAATATTATAAAAGAATATGATGGTGGCGAGATGAAATTATTTCACATGGATGTTTATCGTTTAAGTGATATTAAACAAGATATTGGAATACCTGAATATTTTAATAAAAAAGGTGTATGTATTATTGAATGGTCTGATTTAATTGAAGATATTTTACCTAAGAATAGGCTAGATATAAGAATTAGAATACTAGATGAAAATACAAGACAATTTATTATTACTCCTCGTGGTAGTAAATATGAAGATTTATGTGAAAGGGTTTTATAAGATAGTATGAAATACTATCTTTTTTATTGCTAATTTGATAAAATTACATTATAAGAATAAGGAGGAATATTTATGAAAGCATTAACTGAAAAAGAATTAAATAGCATGAATAAATATTTTAGAGCAGTTAACTATTTATCATTAGGGCAACTATATTTAAAAGATAATCCTTTGTTAAGAGAAGAATTAAAACTAGAACATGTAAAACCAAATGTAGTTGGTCACTGGGGAACTGCTCCTGGTCAAAATTTTATTTATATGCATTTAAATAGAATTATAAAAAAATATAATTTAGATATGATTTATATTTCTGGTCCAGGGCATGGTGGACAAGCAATGGTTTCTAATACATATATTGAAGGAACTTATACTGAAACATATCCAAATATTACTGAAGATGAAGCAGGACTAAAGAAGTTATTTAAACAATTTAGTTTTCCAGGAGGAATATCTTCACATGTAGCTCCAGAAACACCAGGAAGTATAAATGAAGGTGGAGAACTTGGGTATTCATTATCACATGCTTATGGAGCTGTACTTGATAATCCAAATTTAATAGCGGCTTGTGTAGTAGGTGATGGAGAAGCAGAAACTGGTCCTCTTGCTGCTGCATGGCAATTAAATAAAATTATTAATCCTCTTACTGATGGAATAGTACTTCCAATACTACATTTAAATGGATATAAAATAGCAAACCCAACTATATTTGCAAGAATGCCAAAAGAAGAATTAATTAAATTCTTCGAAGGATGTGGATATCATCCATATATAGTTGAAGCTGATAGTATAGATGATATGCAAGATTTAATGGCCTATACATTAGATAAAGTAATTGAAGAAATAAAAGAAATTAAAGGAAAGAAACACCTAAATAAAAGAGCTACTTATCCAATGATTGTATTTAAATCATTAAAAGGATGGACTGGTCCTAAAAAAGTAGATGGAAAAATAATTGAAGGAACATTTAGATCACATCAAGTACCAGTAGTTGTAAATCGTGATCATCCAGAAAACCTAAGCATATTAGATGCATGGTTAAAAAGTTATCATCCAGAGGAATTATTTGATGAGAATGGTAGAGTAATAGAAGAAATTAAAAAACTTGTTCCAAAAGGTGATAAAAGAATGGGAGCAAGTCCTTATGCTAATGGTGGAAAACTATTAAAAGAATTAAATGTTCCAGACTTTAGAAAATATGCAGTTGATGTTAAAAAACCAGGTGAAGTAGTAACACAAGATATGATGGAACTTGGTAAATTTATAAGAGATATAATTGTTCAAAATGAAAAAAATAAAAACTTCAGAATATTTGGCCCAGATGAAGCATTATCTAATAGATTAAACCATATATTTGAAGCAACAAATAGACAATGGAATGGTATAACATATAAAGAAGATGAATATTTAAATAATTATGGTAGAGTAATAGATTCAGTATTATCAGAACATTTATGCGAAGGAATGTTAGAAGGATATTTATTAACTGGTAGACATGGATTTTTACATAGTTATGAAGCATTTATAAGAGTAATAGATTCAATGGCATCTCAACATGCTAAATGGTTAAAAGTTTGTGCAGATCTTCCATGGAGAAGAGATATATCATCACTAAACTATATTTTAACTTCATATGCATGGCAACAAGATCATAATGGATTTACACATCAAGATCCTGGATTTATTAATCATATGGTAACTAAAAAAGCTGATATAACAAGGATATATTTACCACCTGATACAAATACATTAATTAGTTGTTTTGATCATTGTATTAGAAGTAAAAATTATATAAATGTAATTGTGGCTTCTAAGCATCCAAGAGTTCAATGGTTAACAATGGATGAAGCAATTAAACATTGTACAAAAGGTTTAGGAATATGGCACTTTGCATCTAATGATGAAGGAAGTGAACCAGATATAGTAATGGCATGTGCTGGTGAAACACCAACAATTGAAACATTAGCTGCTGTTAAAATATTAAGAAAATCATTCCCTAAATTAAAAATAAGAGTAGTAAATGTAGTAGATTTATTTAAATTACAAGATAATGATAACCATCCTCATGGTTTACCAAGCGAAGAATTTGATGCAATATTTACAAAGAAAAAACCAGTAATATTTGCATATCATGGTTATCCACATTTAATACATCAATTATCATATAAGAGAAATAATAAAAATATACATGTTCATGGATATATTGAAGAAGGAACTATTACTACTACATTTGATATGAAAGTACAAAATAAACTTGATAGATATCATTTAGTAATAGATGCTCTTAGATATTTACCTCAATTAGGAGATAAATCATCATCATTAATAGAATGGTGTAAAAATAAATTAATTGAACATAAAGAATATATTCAAGAGCATGGTGAAGATATGCCAGAAATTAGAAACTGGAAATGGGAAGATTAAATAAAAAACAACTCAAAATAATGAGTTGTTTTTATTTTATATAATTTCTTAGAATTAATAGTTTTCTTGAATAACAATTAAATGTCAATTGATGTTTATTAAAAATTAAAAATATAGTATAATTTTTATATATAGTAATTGAGGTATGGTTATGGAGAATAATGAAAAAAAGTCTTTTTGGGATAGTAATCCATATAATGACAAATATGAAGAAACATATGGTGTAGCTCTAGAAGGAAAACAAAAAACAACTTCTGGAGATGCAGGCTGGTTTGACCAATTTGTAGAAAACTACGAAAGAATAAATGCTCCCAAAGACAAGCCAAAAAAAGAGTCTTTTTGGGATAACAATCAATATATAGATAAATATTCAGATACATATGGCATAAATCCAGGTACAGAACCAAAAAAGGAGTCTTTTTGGGATAGTAATCCATATAAGGATAAATATTCAGAAACATATGGCATAAATCCAGGTGCAGAACCCAAAAAAGAGTCTTTTTGGGACAACAATCAATATATAGATAAATATTCAGAAACATATGGTGTAGCTCCAGGTACAGAACAAAAATCAAATTCTGGAGATAAAGATTGGTATAATAAATTTGTAGAAAACTATGAAAAAATGAATGCTCCTAAAGAAGAACCAAAAACAACTTCTGGAGATAAAGATTGGTACAATAAATTTGTAGAAAACTACGAAAAAATGAATGCTCCAAAGGAAGAACCAAAAAAAGAATCTTTTTGGGATAACAATCCATATAATGACAAATATGAAGAAACATATGGTATACCTACAGGAGGTAATTCTGAAGAAAAGGTTCCTGTAGCACAACCTGAGGAACACCCAGATTATGGAGTAGGTAAAGTTCCAGATGATGAGTTACCAGCACCAGGATGGTCAGCAGGAGGAAAAGATGCTTCAACACCACCAAGTGAGCAACCATCCACTGGAAATAGCGGGTCAAACAATGCTTTATTATCAGGAACAACTCCAGTAAATCAAAATGTAAAACCAGATAATACATATCTCGCAAATGAAGGTGTATCTATTAGCGATATAGAAAATGGGAATTATAACATCAGAACAAATGGACATTACCAAAATGGAGCACCTTCACATGTTGTATCTAATGGTAGCATTAAAATAGATAACGAAAATGGGAAAACAAGTAACTATTACATTACAATGCCAAATGAAGGTGATGGTAAAATTGATGAAAACACTTCATTTTGTATAAATGAAGGTGGATCAGGCGGCTTTACAAATGACGCTTTAAGAGTTCAAGAAGCAGCCGATGATAATGGAAATGAAAATACAGTATTTATAAATACAGATGGTGGAGCACATTCAGAAAATATCGATAGATGCTCAGATATGGTAGATGAAATAGCTGCACAAACAGGCGCAGATAGAACAAATAGAGTATATATGGGACATAGTGCATCTGGTCCAGAAGTAACAAGATCCGCATATAATTATTTAGAAAATGAACATGATAATGGTAGAGAAACTAAGACAATGTTAGTTCTTAATGACTCTACTGGAGCAGTTTCTGGAGGAAGTAGTGGTAGACTATTAAATTCAGGAATGGATAGCGATGAATTTAAAGATTCATATGTTGTAACAGTATCATCAAGTAGTAATCCACTTGGTTCTGGAAAAGGAAGAATGGATGCATATGATGATGACTTAAAAGACATGGCAGATTCTGGTGCTCGTGTATTAATGGTAGGTGGAAGAATTAATGGCAGTGATGACCATACAGAATTTAACAACCTATCTGGAGCATTAGGCTTATATGATCAACATAATGTAAATCTTACACAAGTATCCGAACAAAGATCAACAGTGTGGCAAAATGGTCAAAAAGTTGAAGTAGTGCAATGTGTAATGCCAAACGGAAGTTTTGTATATGCACCAGTTGATGCAAATGGTAATCCTGATTTTAATTCTTATGTTGACTCTACAGGTAGAACAGTAATTGTAGATCCATCACAGGTAAGACCATGCTATACAATGCCTACTAATGCAGGACTATGTACAAATATAACATTTAGTAGAGTAGATGAAGATGGAAATGTAGTATATATGAATGCTCAAGAAGCACAAGATTATAATGATTCCTCTGTAGGAAGAATGGATTTATTTAATCATGGATTCTTACATGATAACAATGGAACATATGAATTAGGTTCTGGTACTGAAAGAGTTCAAATTACAGAAGGTGCATTAGAAACATTTGCAATGGAATTTGAAAGAAGTGATCTTTCATATGATGAATTTATAAGAGAAAATCAAGATAGAATTATATATGATGAAAATGGAACTATTGTTGGAATGAAAGATAATACGCCAAGATCTCCAAAGACAGGACAAGATATTGATGATTTAAATCTTGCTAAAATAGGAAGTGCAATAAATCAGTTAGGAGATTCAATATCAGGTGTTAAATCACATATGAATAGTCTTACTAACATAAATGGTTTAGGTAGTAGACAATCAAGTTTATCTAATTTTTGTTCTGGTTCCCCAGCATTTCCAAGTGGTGTAAGCACTGGAGCATTTTCTTCAGCATGTGATTGTGTAAATAAATTTGGAAATAATTTACAAACAGCATATGATAAGTCAGTAGGATTCTATAATGCAGTTGCTGAAGCACAAAACCAAGCACCTGGATTCTTTCAATCAAATACATTTGGAGATGGAGCTCAAAGTGCTGCAGCAGCCGGTGATTTTGCAACAGGTCTTAAATAGGAGAATAGAGTTATGAAAAAAAATATTATAAAAATGGGTTATACTGATGAAAATGGATATCATTGTACATGGCATACAGTAGTTGACACGGATGCTACAAATGCCAAAATAGCTGAATGTGAAAATAAATGGCAAGATGAAATTGATACATGTACAGAACAAATACAACAATACCAAGATTTAATGAATGAAATAGATGGTAAAATATCTGAAGCAAACGCTTTACAAGCAGAATTTAATGCTAATTCAGCATCTATGGCAGATGCTGGTATAACTCACCCAGATGCAACTGGTGCAATGGCTTCATGCGAAGATTGCTTTCAACAATTGCAAGCTGCATATGAGGGTATGAAAGCAGATTGTAGTTCAGCAATAACCGATTGGGAATCTAAAAAATCTCAAGCAGAAAGCAAGAAGGGTAGTTGTCCTGCTGATACTCCTAAAGTTTATAAAGATGTATGTGACTAAAAAAGAAGGATTAAATCCTTCTTTTATTATTAAATGTTATCAATACTTGTTACTATGTAATCATAATCCTTCATATCTATAGTTTGATTACAAAAAGGGCACAAACCACTAGCATTAATATCTAAACTATGACCACAACTAGGACAACGTCTAACTTCTCCTAATTGTTTAGTATCTAATCTTTTAGTAAATATTACTTCATGATCTAGTTCAACTCTATGATCATTAACTCCTCTTATATAGTCACCATCTTCATTAATAAAGTAATCCATATATCTAGATACTATTTTAACGACAACATTAATTCCATTATCATCTACATAAGAATCTACAATATCATTTGATTTAACATTCATTTCATCAAATAATCTTAATACTCCATCATGCTCATATTCTTTAACTAGATTATCATATTTTTCAAATAATTCATCAGATAAATAATGTTTAACACTAGACATATCTCTTTCCATAATAGCTGAAAGAATCATTATAAATATATGGTCTGTTTTTGTATAAAACTCTGCTTCATTAAAATCAGCATCATATTTTTTTATTTCATCTATCATATTATCTCCTTATTTCTTTCTTAGAAAGTACCCAATCATGATGTTTAAATACTATATTACTATTACAATAAGGACACTTATTACTTACATCATTTTCAAGTGGAGCACCACAAGAAGGACATACTTTTTTATCTTTTTCTTTCTTATCATTAATAGTACTAATAAATGTTAAATTATAACTATTTGTTAATTTATAATCTTTCGTACCACGTAGTACTTTTTCATCTTTATCAATAACATAATCATAGAAACTAACTACAAGAGCGACAGTAAGAGATATTTTATCACCATCAACTTTCATATCAGTAATATCAATATTTTGTTTTTCAAAACCATTCATTTCATTTTTTTGTTTTTTAGCTTTTAGAGGAACTAATTGTGAATGATATGTATTATATAATTCATCAGTTAGCAATTTCCTTAAAGCATCATAATTAAAGTCACTCCATGAATTTTGAACCTTAACAAATTTATCATAAGCTTCATCCAAGAATTTATCTTTATTAAAGTCTGCTATGTATTTTTTTACTTGTTCTTCACTAATTGTTTTATTTATATTTCTATTACCTTGCGTTGCATTAGGTCTTGTACCACCGCCACCTTTATTGTTCTTATTACCAAATACAGCAAATATTATTATGATTACTATAATTATGAATAATACAGTTCCAAAGTCAGCAGATCCTTCACCACCGCCACCACTATAACTTGAATCAGAATCCCAAGAATCAGATGAACTCCATGAATCAGATGAATCCCATCCACCACTGTCAAAATCACTGTCCCAACCACTATCTGCTTTAACTCTTGCAAAGTTAAAAGCAAAGACTCCTAATATAACTAATAAAATACTTGTATAAGCAATAATTTTCTTTTTCATATTTACCTCTATCTAAAAATAGTATATCATTTTTTGAATTGTTTATAAAGAAAAAAACTGATATAATTATGTCGAGAAAGGAACATTATTATGGATTATTTAAAAATAGCTGTAATAGCAATAATTGTTATAGTAGTAGCAAAGTTTTTACTACGTATAGCTGGTAAAGAATTAAGACTTTTAATAGCTAATGAAATAGTTGGCTTATTATTAATTTACTTAATTAATATATCTGGTTTATTAGCAATTAAAATCAATTTACTAACTGCATTAGTAGTAGGTGTATTTGGTGTACCAGGTGTAGTAATACTAATAGTTCTAACAATTTTAGGTGTATTATAAAAAAAGAAATAGATTTAACTATTTCTCATAATTTAATACTTCTTCAGCATCATCAAAATGATGCTTTTCTTTTCCAATAATTTGATAATTTTCATGACCTTTACCAAGTATTAATAATATATCATCATAATCAAGCATATCAAGACCTTTATGAATAGCTTCTCTTCTATCTAAAATAACTTCAAAGTTATTTTTATTTTGAACACCAGATAAAATATCATCCATTATTTTAATAGGATCTTCTGTTCTAGGATTATCATTTGTAAATATAACATAATCTGATAATCTAGTAGCTATTTCACCCATAATAGGTCTTTTCTTAGGATCTCTATCTCCACCACAACCAATTATAGTAATTATTCTAGTTCTTTTAACATTATTATATGCTTTAATAACTTTTTCTTCAGCATCAGGAGTATGAGCATAATCAACAACTACATATCCATCTTTTATTTTATATGTTTCACATCTACCTTTAGGAGCTTTAATATCCTTAGTCTTTTTAATAATATCTTCTATTTTAAAACCACAATTATTTACAATAGTCAACATAGTTAAATAGTTATATAAATTAAATTTATTTGTTAAAGGAATACAAACTCTATATTCTTTCTTTTCGAATTTAAATAATAAATCTGTATCAGCAGGGGTAATATTGTATTCTATTATTTTATAGTCTCCATTTAATCCAAATGTAAGTTTTTTATGACCATATTTTTTAAAATGAACCTGTGTTTCATCATCAGCATTGGCTAGAATAATTGCACCTTTTTTTAAATGATCTAATATCATTAATTTAGCGTTTAAATAGTTCTCCATAGTTTTATGATAATCTAAATGATCTTCACTAAAATTAGTAAAGGAAATAATATCATAATTAATACCAAATAATCTATCATATGATAATGCCTGAGAACTAACTTCCATTACAACGTATTTGCATCCTTTTTCATAAGCATCATATATTAATCTATATAAAACTAATATATCTGGAGTAGTATTATTTAGTTCAATATATTCATCTTTATGATAAAAACCAATAGTACCTATATAAGCACAATCAACTCCCTGTAATAAAAGCATTTGATATGTTAGATAAGCACTTGTAGTTTTACCATTAGTACCAGTTATACCAATAAGTTTTAAATCATCAAAAATATATCCATATTCTTTCTTTAATAATTCTTTTTCATATTCACTAGTATCATCTACTTTAGTATATGGAACTTTTATATCTAAATCTTTTTCACAAATAATATGTTTTGCTCCAAGTTCAATTGCCTTATCAATATAATCATGTCCATCTACAGTAAGACCTTTTATTGCTATAAAAGTTTGTCCTTTTAATACTTTTCTAGAATCATTTTCATATTTAAACATTCAAATCACACCCTATAAGATAATTATATATTTATTACAAGTTAAAATCTATATAAAAAATCCACAAAATTTCCACATCATTATAAAAATTGTGTTATAATAACCTTGAAATGGAGGGAATCATGGAAAAGAAAGAATCACTTAAAAAAGGACTTGAAAAATCAAAAGGACTAGCAGGTGAATTTAAAGAATTCATTTCTAAAGGAAATGTAGTAGATTTAGCTGTTGGTGTTATCATTGGTGCTGCTTTTGGAAAAATAGTTTCATCATTAGTTGATGATATATTAATGCCACTAATTGGTATGATTATTGGTGGAATTAATTTTTCAGATCTATCAGTTAAAATAGGTGAAGCTACTATTAAATATGGAAACTTTATTCAAAATATTATTGATTTCTTAATTGTAGCTGCTTGTATATTTGTAATTGTTAAAGCAATGAACAAATTAAATCGTAAAAAAGAAGAACCTGCACCAGAGCCACCAAAAGAATCTGAAGAAGTTAAACTTCTAAAGGAAATTAGAGATGCACTTAAAAAGAAATAAGAGTCAAAGGTAATCCTTTGATTTTTATATGCCTAAAACAAACTTTTATGTTAAAATAATACAAATGCAACCAAATTTATACAAAAAACAACTTAAAGTTGGTAGAACGCAACTGGTAGAAAATCATAAAATGTTTGTGAAAAGGAGATGAAAATATGAACAATCAATTTTCAGAAAATTTAAAAAAGATTAGAAAAGAAAATAATCTTTCACAAGAACAATTAGCTGATGAATTAGGTGTATCAAGACAAGCAATATCAAAATGGGAGTCATCAGTAGCATATCCTGAAATGGATAAAATAATAGCTTTATGTGAAAAGTTTAATGTTAATATCGATGACTTATTACATAAAGATATAAAAGAAGTAAAAGGAGAAGAAGAAAGTAAAAAGAAAGTTAATAGTTATATTGATGAATTCCTTAAATATGTTACTGATACAGTAAACCTATTTAGCAAAATGACATTTAAATCAAAAATAAAATGTCTATTTGAACAAGCATTAATTGGTGTTGCACTATTTCTAGTATCATTAATTATTATTGCACTAATTAGTGGTTTATTTTCAAATTTATTGTTTTTCTTACCAGATAAAATCTATTATGTAATTAATAATATAATAGAATCAATATTAATAGTATTTTGCTTTTTATCAGCAGTTATTATAATGATGCATATATTTAAAATAAGATATTTAAATTATTTTAATGATGTAAAAGATGAAGCATCAAAAGAGAAACCAAAAGAAGAAGAGCAAGAAGAAATAAAAGAACAAAAAAATAATGAAAAAATATCTTTTACTAAAAAAGAAAATAAGATAGTAATAAGAGATCCAAAACATAGTGAATATGGTTTCTTTAACGCAGTATTTAAATTTATAATTGGAATAATAAAATTCTTCCTTATTTTAATAGCAATACCTGTTTGTTGTACATTAATAGGTTTTTGTACATCTTTAGCAGCAACATTCTTAATATACAAAACCGGAGCATTATTCTTAGGATTATTATCAATTAATCTTTCATCTATTATCATTATTATAATAATCCTATTACTAATATTAAACTTTGTATTCAATAGAAAAAATGATAAGAAAAAAATGATATGGAGTTTTATTATTGCAGTAGTATTATTTGGAATAGGAATAGGTTTATCATTTATTGGTTCATTAGACTTTGAAGTAACAGATAATAATGAATCAATGTTAGAAACAAGAACAACTGAAATTGATATGAAAGATAATAGATTTATTCATTCTTATAGCGCTAATAATATTGAATATGTAGAAGAAAATATAAATAATGTTAAGATAGAATATACTATTAATAAATATTGTGAACTAAAACAATTTGAAGGTGAAAAAGAAGGTATTTATTTAAGTGCAGAATGCAACAATATTCCTAAAATTGGAAAAGAAATTATTAAAAAATTAAATGATAAAAAATTAGTACCAGTTGATGATAGCATAGAAACTATTAAAATACATGCTTCTAAAAAGAATATAGAGAAGTTAAAAAATAATGAAAAGAAATATTATGGTGAACAAAAAGAAGGGTAACTATGTTACCTTTTTTGTTATAATAAAAATAGATGTTAATTATCTTTGACAAATTTCCAAAACAGTTTGGTAGATTTAATTATTATTTGTTTATACAATTGTTTTGAAAAGGAGAAAAATATGAAATTAGGAAAGAATATTTTAAAATTAAGAAAGAAAAAAGGATTTTCTCAAGAAGAATTAGGTGAAAAAATTGGTGTAACAAGACAAACTATTAGTAATTGGGAACTAGGAGAAACTTCACCAAATCCAGAACAGTTAGTATTATTATCAAAAGAATTAAGTGTTAGTGTTGATGAATTACTTGATAATAATGTACAAAACATATTAGTAGAAAAAGTATCTAATACAGAACAATTAGCTAGTTTAATTTTAAAGATAATTAAAGTATTTGTAATAATAATTGTAGTAGGTTCAGTTTTAACAATTATTGGTGCTTTTATATTTCAAAATGTAACAAAAGAAACAAATGATGAAGATATAATAGAAGAAAGTATATATTGTAAAATATATGGTGAAGAGCATGGCTATAATATTACATATAATCAATCAACAGGTAATATTATAAAAACAGAAGGAGATAATTATTTCCATGATATTTTGGATTTAAATAAATATACCAACGCTAATCAAATATTAAATATAATTAATGATTATGTTAAAAAGAATAGCGGAACTTGTGAAAAAATAAAAAATAGAGATTTAAATGAATTAGTTGATATATCTATCAAAGAAGGAACTCTTACAAAAAAAGGATTAACAATAATAATAAAAGAGAATATAGATTATAATATTACTTATGGAGAAGACTTCTATATTGAAAAATATAATTATAAGAATAGTAAGTATGACAAAATAGAAAACACTACAGAAAACAATTGTGCTTTCAATGCAATGGGATATATAGTTTCTCCAGATCATCCATTAGAGATGAATCAAAATTGGTCATGTGATTATGATGAATTACCAAAAGGAATATATAGACTAGTAAAAAGAGTATCTTTTGATTCAGATAGACCAATAGATGATAATAAATTATTTTATATATGGTTGGAATTTGAAATAGAATAAAGTTTACAATTAAAGGATGTGAAACAAATGACATATATTTGTAAAGTGGCTACTATAGAAGATATAGAAGCTAAAGTGGATTTAGAAATTAGTAAAAGGCCTGAAAACAGAGAAGTATTAGAATATAATAAAAAAGAAGCGTTAAAAAGATATGAGAATAAAGAATGTATAGCTTACTATGGATTATTAGATGGAAAGAATATATGCAGGTGTAAAGCGGCAATTAAACCGGTAATAGTACAAAATGCAGAAGGATTAGTTGATGATAAAACAGCATATCTTTTTGGTTTTAGAACAGAAGATGAATATCAAGGTAAGGGATATTTCTCTAAACTATATAATTTTATGATAGAAGATTTAACAAAAAGAGGGTATGAAAAAGTAACACTTGGAGTTGAACCAACAGAAATTAAAAATAAACAAATATATCAAAAATATGGATTTACAAATTTCATAAAAGAAGGAAAAGAAGAGTATAATGATGGTACTAAAATAGATGTAGAATACTATTCAAAAACATTAAAAAAATAAGACAAAGATTAATCTTTGTCTTTTATATTTGTTGAATTTTATCAAGAGCTTCAATAAATTTATTTTTAGTAAGCCCCATATTATAAGGAGTTTGAACAGCATGTTTACCAAGTTCACCAGGAAAATATGCATCGTCTAATATTAAGAATTTATCTATTTCATTTTTATGGTCTCTTATATAATCCTTGATTTGTTCAACTCTATTTTTATCATTTATTTCTGTACAACCAATTATTTTAATACGTTTATCTATACCAAAACTATAAAACAAATCTATATAATTGTGATACTTTCTCCATGAACTACTAACTACAATATCAAAATCAAAATCCAAACATAATTGATTTAGATATTTAATAGATTCATCATTAACAATATTCTCTAAATAATTATCATGTGGAGTACTTATAACACCATCATAATCTAAAAAGATTATGTTTCTTTTTTCAGTATTCATATGATTCACCACTATGATTGTATCATAAATACAGAAAATAATAAAATTAATTATTTATTATTAGTGTAAAGGTCAAAAAAATGATAAAATATTTTTAGAGGGATAATTTATGAAGAAATATAAAATGTGTGTTTATGCAATATGTAAAAATGAAGAAAAATTTGTAGATAGATTTATGGATAGTTTATTAGAAATAAAAGACCATATTTACATATTAGATACAGGTTCTACAGACAATACAGTAGCTAAATTTAAAGCTAGAGGAGCTCATGTTTTCGAAAAGAAATATAAAAAATTTGAATTCGATAAAGCAAGAAATGATTCTTTAAAATTAGTCCCAGAAGAATATGATATATGTATATGTTTAGATATTGATGATGTTATAGAACCAGGATTCACTAAAAAGATAATGGATACTTGGACAGATGATACATCTCAAATAAGATATATGTATTATTACACAATAGATCCATCTGGTTATCCATTAGTTAAATTTATGAATAATCATATACATAAAAGAGATGCTTATAGATGGAAATATCCAATACATGAAATATTAGAATTTATTGGTGAAAACGAAGTAATAAAAGCAGTACCAGAGTTAATAATAAAACATTATCCTGATGTAACTAAATCAAGAGACTTTTATTTAAGATTATTAGAAGAAGCAGTATTAGCAAGACCAAATGATACAAGATGTATATATTTGTTAGCTAGAGAATATGTTAATAAAGGTTCATATGGAAAATGTATAAAACAATGTCATAATTATCTAAAATCACCAGATATTTCATTTAGACCAGAAATATGTAAAATAATGACATATTTATCAAAATCATATAGATCAATTGAATACTTTGAAGAATCTATATTATGGGCTGATAAAGCAATTGAAGAAGTAAATGATTCAAGAGAACCATATGTAGAAAAAATAATAACTGCTTATACAATGAAAGATTATGAAGCAGTAGTTAAATATGGTAAAAAGGCTTTAAAAATAAAAGATTATAATGCAGATATGATAGAAAGTGCTGCATGTTTTGATGGAACAATAGAAGACTATGTTTCATTAGCATATTATTATTTAGAAGATTATGATAATGCAATTAAATATATAGATATGGATATAAAACAAAATCCTCATATTGAAAGATTAAAAGGGAATAGACAACTATTTGTTGATGCTAAAAAAAACAAAGAGCAACAACAATCAATATGATATAATTAGACTAATAAATGGAGATGTACTATGGAAGAAAAACTAAAAAGAATGGAAGAACTTGTAGACTTACTTAATGAAGCAGCAAGACAATACTATCAATTCTCTTCACCAATAATGAGTGATTATGAATATGATAAACTTTATGATGAATTAGTAGCATTAGAAAATGAAACACATACTACATTAAGTAATAGTCCAACTATAAATGTAGAAACTGAAGTATCAGATACTCTTGAAAAAGTAGAGCATCCATCTCCAATGCTTTCACTTTCTAAAACAAAAAGTGTAGAAGATTTAAAAATTTTTATTGGAGATAAAAAAGGATTATTATCATGGAAATTAGATGGCCTTACAATAGTATTAACATATAAGAATGGAAAACTATTTAGTGGTGTTACAAGAGGAAATGGTGTAATAGGAGAAGTAGTAACAGCAAATGTAAAAAAGTTTAAAAATATACCATTAGAAATACCATTTAAAGGAGACCTAGTAGTTCGTGGCGAAGCAATAATTAAATATTCAGATTTTAATAAAATGAATGATGTTAACGAAAATACAGGAGAACTTCAATTTAAGAATCCAAGGAACTTATGTAGTGGAAGTGTAAGACAATTAGATAGTAGCGTAACTGCACAAAGAAATGTAAATATTATTATATTTGCTCTTATAAGCGCTAGTACAGATATACCTAATTCTAAAGATGAACAATTTAAATGGTTAGATTCACTAGGCTTTGAAACAGTAGAAAGAGTAATAGTTGATGAAAATAATATTGAAAAAGAAGTATTAAATTATAAAGAGAAAATAAAAACATATGATATACCAAGTGATGGATTAGTATTAACATATGATGATACAGCATATGGTTTATCACTAGGAACAACCGCTAAATATCCAAAACACTCAATAGCATTCAAATGGAAAGATGAAACAGTAGAAACTAAATTATTAGAAGTTGATTGGATGGCATCAAGAACAGGATTAATAAATCCAGTAGCTGTATTTGAAAGTGTTGAATTAGAAGGAACAATAGTTTCAAGAGCATCACTTCATAACTTATCAATAATGAGTAATTTACACTTAGGAATTGGCGACACAATAGAAGTATTTAAGGCCAATATGATAATTCCTCAAGTGGCAAATAATAAAACAAATAGTAATAATTTAACTATTCCAGATAAGTGTCCAGTATGTCATGAACCAACAACAATAAAAGAAATAAATAAAGTAAGATATTTATATTGTGATAATCCATTTTGTAAAGCAAAACTAATTAAAAGACTAAGTCACTTTACAAGTAGAAATGCAATGAATATAGATGGAATATCAGATCAAATATTATCTAAATTTATAAGTGAAGGAATAATATCATCATATAAAGATTTATATCATTTGGATGATTATAAAGAACAAATAATAGAATTTGAAGGATTTGGTGAAAAATCGTATAATAATATTATAGATAGTGTAAATTCATCAAGGAAAGTCAAATTACCAAACTTTATTTATTCTCTTGGAATACCAGAAATAGGTCTTTCAAGAGCAAAACTAATATGTAAAAACTATAATGATGATTTTGATATTATAAGAAACTTAACTACTGAAGAATTATCTAATATAGATGGAGTAGGAGAAGTAATAGCTAAAGAATGGACTGAATACTTTAGTAATGATGAATTTAAATTAGAAGTTGATGAATTAATAAAAGAACTTGAATTTAGTCAAAAAGAGAGTAATAATAATGAACTAACAGGACTAACATTTGTAATAACAGGAAGTATTAATAAGTTTAATAATAGAGATGAAATGATAGAATTCATTGAAGAACATGGTGGTAAAGCAGTAAGTAGTATCTCAAATAAAGTTAATTATTTAATAAATAATGATGTTACAAGTACAAGTACAAAGAATAAAAAAGCAAAAGAATTAGGAATATCAATAATCTCTGAAGAAGAGTTTATAAAATTATTAGGAGGAAAGTAATAATGTTAAAAAATGAAAAACTATTAATTGGAAAAAATGGTGACAAAGAATTAGCTATTTTACCACAAATGGCTAATAGACATGGTATTATAACTGGAGCATCTGGAAGCGGAAAAACAACTACTGTAAAAGTAATCGCAGAATCATTCTCAAGTATAGGAGTACCAGTATTTTATGTCGATGTTAAAGGAGACCTAGCAAGTATATGCAAAGAAGGGGTACCAAATGAAAATGTAGAAAAAAGAGTAAAAGATTTAAATCTAGAGGGATTTAAATATGAAGCATTTCCAGTAACATTTTTTGATGTATTTAAGAAAATGGGTCATCCAATTAGAACAACTGTAGAAAGTTTTGGGCCAAGATTATTATCTATATTATTAGAATTATCTGATGCTCAAGAAGGAATACTAGCAATAATATTCCAAATTGCTAAAGATGAAAATATGCCATTAATAGATTTAGGAGATTTAAAAAGTTTATTAGTTTATGCTAATGATAATAAAGATAAATATATTACTAAATATGGTAATATAACTACTCAAAGTATTGGAGCTATTCAAAGAAATCTTCTTATGTTAGAACAAGAAGGTGGAATTAACTTCTTTGGTAAACCAGAATTATCACTATATGATTTATTTGGTTATGATTATAGTGGTAAAGGATTTATTAATGTATTAGATGCACAAGAATTATTTAAAAAACCAACACTATATGCATCATTCTTAGTATGGTTATTAAATAATTTATACAATAATTTACCAGAAGTAGGAGATCTTCCTAAACCAAAACTTGCATTATTCTTAGATGAAGCACATTTAATATTTTCTGAAATGTCACCATCAGTAACAAAACAAATAGTACAAGTTGTTAAATTAATACGTAGTAAAGGAGTAGGAGTTTACTTTATTTCACAATCTCCAAGTGATATTCCAGATGAAATATTGTCACAATTAGGAAATAAAGTACAACATGTTTTAAGAAGTTATACACCTGCTGATGAAAAAGCAATTAAAGCAGCAGCTAACTCATTTAGAACAAATCCTAAATTTAAAACTGAGGATGTTATAAAAGAACTAGCAACAGGAGAAGCACTTATTTCATTCTTAGATGAAAAAGGAGAACCATCAATAGTAGAAAGAGGATTTATCCTTCCACCACAAAGCTTTATGGGAACTATATCTGATGCTGAAAGAGATATTCAAATTAAACAAAGCCGTATATATGGAAAATATGAAACAGAAGTAAATGAAGAATCAGCTACAGAAAAAGTAGATGCTGAAACAGAAAAAGCAAGAGTTGAAAAAGAAGAAAAACTAAAAGCTGAAGAAGAAGCAAAAGCAGAAGCATTAAGAAAGAAAGAAGAAGAAAAAGCTGCTAAAGAAGCAGAAAAGAAAGCTGCTGCTGAAGCTAAAGAACAAGCTAGATTAGAAAAGGAAGCTCAAAAGCAAAAAGAAAAAGAAGAAAAAGAAAAAGAAAAGAAGAGAAAACAACAAACTAAAGTTGTTAGACAAATTGGAAATAAAGTAATGAACAAAGCAACTACAAAAGTAGTTAATACATTGTGGAAAGGTATATTCAAATAATGAATAAAAAAGCAATATTATATTTAGGCATGTCATTAATATTAGTTGGCCTACTAATACTTGCTTTTATTGCTGTTGAAGAAAAAATTAATAGAAAATATGATCATTTACTAAAAGAAAATAGAACAAATGAAACTGATTTACCAGAAGAATATGATCATGAATTATCAGATAGATTAGGTTTTGTTAGTAATAATGTACTTGTATCATTTGATGACAGTTTATCACAACAAGAAATAATTTCATTTATTGCATCAAGACCAGAAATAATTAAAGCTGATCAGATGTTTGAAAATAGTTATAAGTTAACATTAGAAAAAGATTTTAAGAGTTCAAAAGAATTAAATGATTATTGTAGAGAACTAGAAAGAAATGAAAAATTAAAGTATTGTGAGCAAAATCAAATTATTAAAATAGACGACTGTACTAAAGGACCATGCTAATAGAACTGTTCAAATAAAATAGCATTATCAAATAATGGAGGATTGTATGAAAAAATTTATGGATTTAACAGAAAATGATAATATAGAAACTATTTCATCAGTATTAAAAGAAGAAATAGATAAATATAAAACAGAATATGAAAATATGAAACAAGATGGAGTTATAGATGAAGTTGAATTAGATAGAATAATAACAACAATTCAAGAATTAGAATTTAAAGCTAGAACTCTAAGAGAAAAAGTAACTGATGATAGAATTAAAACTATATTAGAAGAATTTATTACTATAGTTAATACAGAACAAATTAATATGATAAATGCTAAAAATAATTATAATAACCAAACTTTAGAAAATGAAATAGTAAAATAGTGAGTAAAGTAGACTCACTATTTTTTATTAATTATTGTTTAACAAAATAATACTTGTTATAATAAAAGTAGATAGTAAAGGAGATTTTTGAATGGCTAATAAATTAGGTAATGTTGTTAGTACTAATTTAGGATATAGTACTATATCATCAAGTAAATCATCAAATAAAGCATCAGTAACTAGTATATTAAAAGATGCTGCTAAAAATGCAGGTAGTACCAGTTATGGAACTCTTAAAACATCATCCTCAGGTGGATCATATATTATAGGCAATTCTAGCAAAAATACAGGTTCAGGAGTTCTTTCTGATTTCGTAAAAGCAGGTAGTGGATCTATTGGAACATCAGATACAGGATTTTATAAAACTTCTGCAGGAACTTCTTTAAAAGGGTCAACTGCAGTTATTGATAATTTAAAAATGGAAGGTAGTAGTGATACTATTAAAGGTCATTACATAACAAAAAACAATACCAATTTTCAAGAAGAATTTCAAAAATTTGCTGATAATGCACGTCCTATAGGTGGAAATAAAAATGCATATTTGGGTACTGCAGATTGGATAAATAGCAATAGTGATGTTCAACAAAAATATCAAGAATACATCAATTTACATCCAGAATATAAAGGAGTGTTACAAGATTTTGCAAATCAAATGGGATTCTCAGCAACCAATTTAACACCTACTTATGGAGTTTCATCTTTCGTAAGTACTGGAGCAACTAAAACAAATATAGCAAAGAAATTATCTGTTCCAGCTACTTTAGCATTATCATTTGATAACATTAATGATTTAATAACTTATATTGATAAGGCAAAAACACAATTACAAGAATTATGGAATGGAACTATTCTTAATTTAGTAAATCAAATTGAAGGTTCATGGTTTGGTGCTGATTCAGCAGCATATATTGAAAAGGTAAAAGCATTAGAACCAAAAATTAATAATATGATAAAAGCATTAGAATTATTATCTCAAACATATAAAAAATCTTTAGAAAAATCAAGAGCGACACAACAAGCATCTAAGAATGCTGTTAATAGTCTTTAGGAGGGATTTAAATGAACGATAGTGTATCAATTAGTACAGAAGGTTTAAAAGAAGTAGCTAATACAATTAATGCAAAAAAAGATGAAATTATGAAAATCTATAATACAACATTAAAATCAATACTTTCATCAAGTAAGGAATGTTTGTCAGTATCAGGACTTGATTATTCACAAGTAGAAAATGTATTTAAAACAACATTTGAAACACTTGATAAAAGAGTTACTGAATTAACAAACGTATTAGTAACTAAAATTATACCAAGTTATGAAGATTTATCTGTAGAAATCAAGCAAATGTTTAATAATGATTTCGCTTCTGAAATGGCAAGCATATTAGATATAAAATAATAAAAAAAGAATGAGTAATCATTCTTTTATTTTTTTATCAAAATCTACATCCATAAGAAGTAATTGTGTAATTATTTCACTTTCATTTTTTAAATTATTAAATGAAAATATAAATAAATCAAATGCCTCCCATAATGAGAAGGAAAATAAGAATACAAAAAGTGTTTTAAATAATTCAAAATTTGTTAGTAAATAGAATGCAGTATAAACGCAAAGGAAAAATATACCTATACTAAACAAATTAAATATTTTAGATTTATTACTATTGTATTCTTTTTGTTTTTTATATAATTCAGTAGCATAATGTTCTTTAATTAAATGTCTAACAGTTTCTTCATCTTTAGATGATAAATCAAGCCCTATAATATGTAGAGTTATTTGAATATCATTATCTAAAACAGAAGACTTATTTTCTATAAAAGCATATATATCATCATTTAAAGCAAGTTGTGTATCTGAAGTTCTTGAATCAAATAATTGATTTATATGATGAAGATTAATAAATATATCTGCTTTACCATTTTCTAAAAAGAATTCATTCTTAATATATTCTTCTAAATAGTCTTTGTTGGAATACTTTTTAATTTTCTCCCTTATTTTATTCTTTAGGCTCATATATATTCACCATAAAAATTATATCAAATTTTGAAAGAAAAGAAACTATTAATTTGTTGAAAACATATATCATATTTGATATTATTTATATATATGGATATCAAGGTGATATTATGAATGATGATAAAATTTATGAAGAATCAATAATTATTGATAAAATTCAATATACTAAAGATGAGATTTATAGTTTATGGAGTGATATTAACATTTATGATGTTGATAGATTAAAAGAATATTGGAAAGATCCATTATGTGCTGAATTTGTTTCGAAGATTCAAGAAATTGGAACTTCAATTGATGATATTTCTAATAATTTAGACATGTTAAAAGATTGTTGGAAAAAGTATAAAGCTAAATTAGAAAAAGAAGCACAAGAAGCAAAATTACTTGCTGATAAAGCTAATACTGAAGGGGCACAATAATGGATAATGAAATAAGTGAAGAAGAAGCAAAACATGATTTAAAAGAGTTTAGAAAACTCCAAAAATATGTAAATGCTGTATATAAAGATGTATCAGAAGGAACCTATGATATATTAATAGGAGAAGAGTTAGAAAAATTCACAAAAGCAATTAATGATGCTAAAAAGCAAGTGGATAAACTAGCTCCTTATTTTGATGAATTAGAAAAAAATATGAAAAATAACAAGTAGGGGGATAATTATGACACCAGAAGAAATTCTAGAAGCAGTAGATAAATTTAAAAGAGATGGTTTAGAAACAAGAAGAAAAGAAATAGTAAGATTACATAGAAAACCAGAATTAAAAATATTATTTTTAGAAGTAACACTTAGATGTAATGCAAAATGTGAGCACTGTGGTAGTAGTTGTGGATATAAATTTCCTAAAGATGAAATAAGTGCTGACGAGTTAAAGAAAGCATTACTTGAAATTAGTCAAAGATATGATCCAAAAGAAATCTTTTTAAACATAACTGGTGGAGAACCACTTATGAGAAAAGATCTTTTTGACATTATGAAATATGCCGTTAGTTTAGGATTCGATTGGGGAATGACATCTAATGGAATGCTAATTGATGATAAAGTAATTGAACAAATGAAAGAATCAAAAATGGCTAGTATATCAATTAGTATAGATGGTTTAAAAGAAACACATGAAGCATTTAGAAAAGTTCCTGGTTGTTATGAAAAAATAATTGAAGGAATTAAAAAAATGCAAAAACTTGATACTATTGGATGTATTGAAATAACAACAGTAGCCAATAAAAAGAATTTGCATGAATTAGAAGATATATATCAAATGTTATTAGATTTAGGAATTACATTTTGGAGATTAGTAACAATAGATCCAATCGGAAGAGCTAATGATAATGATGAGATACTACTTAGTAAAGAAGAATTTAAATATGTATTTGACTTTTTAAGAGATAAAAAAATGGAAAATAAAATGCATGTTGAATATGGATGCTCACATTATTTAGGAATAAGTTATGAATTAGTATTAAGAGATTATTTCTTTAAATGCATGGCTGGACTTAATGTAGGAAGTATCTTATCAAATGGAGATATATGTGTATGTCCTAATGTTAGACGTAAAGAACTTGTACAGGGAAATATTAAAACAGATAGTTTTTGTGATGTATGGGAAAACAAGTTTAAAGAATTTAGAACAGAAAGGCTTACAACTAATAGTAAATGTAAAAAATGCAAAAGTTTCAAATATTGTAGAGGAGACTCTTTACATACGTGGAATTTTGAAGAACATAAGCCAAATATATGTATGAAAGAAATACTTGGTGAAGATTTTATTGAATAATAATAAAAACAATGTTACAATAACATTAATATTAGAATAGGAAAAGGAGTGATAAAAAATGGCTGAATCACAATTAGCAGAATATCAATCACAATTAGATTCATTAGTTAAGGAATATGAAAAAGCTCAAGCAAAAGCAGATAGTGCATTTAAAGAATTTAGTGCTGCAGTTCAAAAAGCTGCTGAAAATAATGCTGCTAAAGGTATTTATGATGCCCAAAGTGTTTACAAAGATAGTGCTGTAACAGCTGCTCAAAGTAAGTGGAAAGCACTACAAACAGAAGCAAGCACAATTAAAGTTAAAGCTAGTTCTATTCAAGCACAAGCAAGTAGTACTTTAGGTGCAACACTTATAAGTTCTGGTGAAGTTGTTACTACACAACAAGCAGTAGCATTATATGGGGTGTTTAAGCCAGGACCAATAAAGGATCCAACAAAAACAATAAATATTACATTTAGTGAGTTAGAACAAAACATTTCAACACTAAAGAGTGCAACTCAAACATTAAAAGATTCTTGGTCAACAAAAGTTAAAAAGAATATTACAACATTACAAAATTCATGGGTTGGTCCAGATTGTGAAGCATATATTAACAAATTAAATGGTGCTGATAAGAGAGTTACAAATGCTATCGCAGCATTAGAATTATTAACTACAACATTTGAAAAAGCTAAAAATATGGCTAAAGAAGCACAAACTAAGACAACTAGTGCAGTAAATAATAAATAAGGAGGAATATTATGGCAGCAAATGATACATCTGCAATTAGTCTTGACCAATTAAAGACAGTTGCAAACTCATTAGAAGAACAAAGACAAGCAATTTATAATACTTATAATCAAAAAGTTAAAAAAGTATTAACTTCAAGTCAACAATGTTTTCAAGTAGCAGGCCTTGATTTTTCACAAATTGAAAGTTCATTTAATACAACTTTTAATACAGTAAACACAAATTTACAAGGACTAGTTCTCTTATTAAATAATGATGTAATTAGAAATTACTCAGAAGTTTCTGAAGCACTTAAGAAATTATTTAATACAGATTTGGCAAAACAACTTGAATCATTATTATCAATTGCTTCTTCAAGTTCATCAAAAAAATAAATTATTAAATAGCATATTTTACATAAATATGCTTTTTATTTGCAAAATATTAATATTTTAATACTTCTTTGCCCAAATTTATTATATAATTATGTTGCGGAGAAAAATAAATATGAAGGATACTAAGAGAATAATTATTAATATTTTATTTTTTATGTTTTTAATATTTATTACATATTACATAATAATTAGGGAAAATGATATAGATAATATTGTTAATTCATTAAAAGAATTAAATTATTTTTATTTAAGTATTGCTTTTATTATTATGTCTATGTATTTTGTATTAGAATCATTAAACCTAAGATTTTTATTAAACTCATTTGACGAAAAAGTAGGTTTTTTTAAAGTATTAAAGTATTGTTTAGTATGCTTCTTTTTTAGTGCAATAACACCAGCTGCATCAGGTGGACAACCAATGGCTATCTTTTATATGTCTAAAGATAATATAAAAGTATCGCATTCAACACTAGCATTCCTAGTAGAATTACTTGGTTATAATATGAGCAAAATAATAATTGGACTAATATCATTTATATTAATAACATCTGAAATAAGAGATGATTTAAAATATTTTTATATATTAGGTTTATTCTTTAGTTTAATACCTGTTATATTAACATTAATCGGACTATTTAATAAAAAACTAAGTAAGAAATTAGTAGCTATAGTTATTAAAATAATGGAAAAATTCAAAGTTAAAAATGTAGAAGAAAAAATAGAAAATATTAATAATGAAGTAGAAGTATATAATGAAAGTGCTAAATATGTAAGAAAACATAAAAAAGAATTTATTAAGTCATTATTATTATCATTTATACAAGTTTTATCATTCCAAACAATTACATTCTTTGTATATAGATCATTTGGTTTAGCAGATAAAAATATAGTACTATTTATTATGTTAGGAGCTTTACTTCAAAACTGTGCTTCTTCAATACCACTACCAGGAGCAGTAGGTATTACAGAAACTGTATTCTTAGTAATATATGGTTATATTTATACTGATAATATGTTACAAGGAGCATTAATTGTTAATAGAAGTGTTACATTCTATTTATTTGTATTAATAGGATTTATAGCTTATATAATAACAATTATTCAATTAAATAATAGAAAAGAACTAAAAGAAACAATTAATAATTAATAATTTACTCTTGAAAAAATATTTTAAAATGATATACTTCTTTAGGTGACAAAAATGAAGAAGTATTTAAAGTGGAGTTTGCCAGAGTTTTTAATGGCAACAATAGGTTTATTTTTATATTGCGCATCTATTAAATTATTTATAGTGCCAAACAATTTATATAATGGTGGAGTAATGGGATTAGCACAGTTATTAAGAACTGTTGTTTTAAGATATATATCTTTAGATTTAAAAATTGATATAGCGACAGTATTTTATTATTTAATAAATATTCCACTATTTATAGTAGCATATAAAAAGATAGGAAAAGACTTTGTTTATAGAACATTCTATTGTGTAACAATGAGTACAATATTTTTGTTATTAATACCTGATTTAAAAGGGCCACTTACTGACAACTTATTAACAAACATTTTAATAGGTGGATCACTTTGTGGATTTGGTTGTGGTCTAGCGTTCGCAGTTGGAGCATCAACTGGTGGGGTAGATATAATAGGAATGCTTGTTACTAAAAAATATAGAAGAATTACAGTTGGAAATATAGGACTAGCATTTAATGTATTTATATATGCCGCATGTGCGATTGTTGGTGGTATAGAAACATTAATATATTCAATACTATATTCAGTATTTGATAGTGTCGTATTAGATAGAATGCATATTAGAAATATATGTTCAATAGATATAATATTTACAAAAGATAATCCAAAACCAATAATTGATTATGTTAAAAATGAATTGGATAGAGATGCTACATATTGGGAAGCTAAAGGTGGATATGATAATTCTAAAACATATATTACATATGTAGTATTATCAAAATATGAAACATATATATTAGAACATCATATAAGAGAGAACAATATTAAATCATTTATTGTAAGTGAAAATAGAATAGGAGTTCTAGGAAATTTCAAAAAGAAACTATAAATATAGTTTTTTTTTATTAAATATGTTAAAATCTTTTACATGAGAGGTGAACAGATATGTTAAAAGTATATAATACTATAACAAGAGAAAAAGAAGAATTTATTCCATTACATGGAAAGAATGTTGGTATGTATGTCTGTGGACCTACTGTTTATGGCTATCCTCATTTAGGACATGCTAAGAGTTACATTAGTTTTGATACTATTTACAGATATCTAAAATATAGTGGATACAATGTAAAATATGTACAAAATATTACAGATGTTGGACACTTAGTTGGTGATGCTGATGAAGGAGAATCAAAAATAGAAAAACAAGCTAAGATAGAGCAAATAGATCCATATCAAATAGCATACAAATATGAGAAAATATATTTTGATTGTATGTCACAATTAAATGTATTAAGACCAGATGTTTCATGTAGAGCAACAGGTCATATAATTGAAATTATTGATATGGTTCAAACACTTATCGATAAAGGCTTTGCTTATGTAACAAAAGAAAATAATGTTTATTTTGAAGTAGACAAATTTAAAGAATATGGTAAATTATCTAGAAGAAATTTAGATGAAACAGTAAGTGGTGAAAGAATAGAAGTAGCAAGTGATAAGAAAAGACCTGAAGACTTTGCACTTTGGAAAAGTGCTGATAGTACTCACTTAATGAAATGGCCAAGCCCATGGGGAGAAGGATATCCAGGATGGCATATCGAATGCTCAGTTATGTCTAAAAAATATCTTGGAGATACTTTTGATATTCATGGTGGTGGTATGGATAATATATTCCCACATCATGAATGTGAAACAGCACAAAGTGAATGCGCTAATGGAGTACAATTTGTAAAATACTTTATTCATAATAATCTAGTAACTGTAAATGGTCAAAAGATGGGTAAATCTTTAGGTAATTTTATTACATTACCAGATTTATTTCAAAAGTTTGATCCAACTATAGTAAGATTCTTTACATTATTATCTCATTATAGAAGACCAACTGATTTTGATGATGAAAAACTTTCTGAAGCACAAAAGAGTTATGAATCAATAACAACTGCATTAGCAAAAGCAACTAAATTAGCAGGTGAAGAATATAATAAAGATGAAGAAATAGAAGAAATTAAATCTAAATTCTTAGATGCAATGGATGATGATTTTAATACAAGTCTTGCTATTAGTTATTTATATGAAATAACTAAAATAGTTAATAAAACAGATGATAAAAATAAATTAAAAGGAATCGTATTATTCTTTGAAGAAGTAGTAGAACCAATATTAGGATTAACATTTAAAAATGATAAAAATAATTCATCAAAAGATGATGAATTAGTAAAACTAATTATTGAATTAAGAAAGAAAGCAAAAGAAGAAAAGAACTATGCTTTATCTGATGAAATAAGAGATAAATTATCAAGTATTGGTGTTACCATAAAAGATACTAGAGAAGGTACTGAATACGAAATAAATTAAACCAATAAAAAAATGTTTCAAATATTTGAAACATTTTTTATTTACTAGAATTTTTCCTCTTCTTCTTTAGGTTTTTCTTCTTTTTCTTTTTCTTTTTTAGGTTCTTCTACTTTAGCAGGAGCAGCTCCATTATCGCTACTATATGTTCCTACATATTCAGCTTGACCAAAAGCAAGAATACCTATAAAGATAGGATATAATAAGACAAGACCAACTGTAAATCCACTATCTTTTCCAAAAGCTTTAGCAAGTTTGTCATAAATCATAATAGTAACAACTAATCCACCAATAGCTCCAATTACTGGAACACAATTAGCGAATACAGCAATTAATCCCATCCATCCTGGATAACCAGCAACTTCAGCCATTACCCATACATTGTAAACTGGAACCCATCCAGCCCATGTATTTGGATGATTTGCTTTCTTAAATAATTTAGATAAAGCAAGTGCATTATATACATAAAATGCAATACCAAAAATTGCTATGAAGACTATAACCCCAGCTAATGCAGCAAATATAGCAGCTGCAACACCAGCATCTTCTCCATCAAAATCCCAAGAATCTAACTCATCTGGAAAACTACTGTCAACAGATTCATAAGAATCAGTCTCACCAGTTGTTAATAAATCATCCAAACCTAAGTCACTAGTAACTGTAAAGTTTTCTAATTCCATAATTTATTCCTCCTTATCATCAGTATACATTTATAATATCAATAATTTATAAAATTTACAATAATTATGTTAAAATAAGAATAAGGAGATTAGATATGAAAAAGAAGAAATATAAATTTAATTATTATAGATTTACTATGTGCTTACTTGTTTTAGGTGGAATAATCTATTTCGCTGTTAAATATACTAATCAAAAGAAATATGAAGAATCAATAGAATATAAATTAATTCAAAAAGGATATGAACAAAGTGAAATAGATACATTAAAAAAGCATTTAAATGATAAACAAGTAAAATCATTATTAAATAGAGAATACAATAAATATTTAGTAGAATTCACTGATGAAAAATATTTTATGTTTAAGAACCTAGATAAGTATCTAGATTATAAAAAACAAAATAAAAAAGAAGATGATTCCAAAATAGTAGCCATTATAAATACAGAAGCTAATGTAGACTGGTATGACAATGAAAAAGAATCAGATACATCAAAAGAAGAATTAATGATTGTTAATAGATTATATAGTATAGGTGAATATGAACCTGAAGATGTTATTGACGCACCAATCGCTTTTGCTTATAATAATATAAAGTTAAAAGCAGATGTTCTACCAGTTATAGAAGAGTTAATAGGGGATGCTAAAGAAGCTGGATATTCATTTATATTATCAAATGGATATAGAAGCTATGAAGAGCAAGAAAAACTATATAATAAATATGTTAACTCCTATGGACAACAAGAAGCAGATGCTATTGTTGCTAGACCAGGACATTCTGAATATCAAACAGGTTTAACATTTGATTTGGGTATTTATGGCAAATCATCTGATAAACCTGAAGAGACAGAAGAATATCAATGGTTAATGGATAATATAGCTAACTATGGCTTTATTGTAAGACACACAAAAGAAAAAGAAAACTTAACTGGATATAGCGCATCTTCTTGGAAACTGAGATATGTGGGTGAGGAAGCAGCACAAAAAATGAAAGAAGAGGATTTGTGTTTTGAAGAATACTACGCATATTATGTAGTGGGGGATAAATAATGAATAATAAGATAGTAGTTTTAGGTGGTGGAACAGGACAATCAATTTTATTAAAAGGACTTAAAAAGTTTCCTTTTGATATAACTGCAGTTGTTAGTGTTTGTGATGATGGTGGAAGTACAGGAAAAATAAGGGAAACATTTGATGTTCCAGCAATGGGAGATTTAAGAAGAGTAGTAGTTGCTTTATCAGAAACAGATGAAATATTAGAAAAAATAATTAACTATAGATTTACAAAAGGAATAGATTTAGGAGGACATACAGTAGGTAATATAATGTTAACTGCACTTTCTGAAATAAGTGGAAGTATGTCACAAGGAATAAAACAATTACATAATGTCTTAAATATAAAAGGAAATGTTTTACCATTAACAGATGATAATGTCATATTAATGGGTGAGATGGAAGATGGAAGTATTGTAGAAGGAGAACATCATATTACAGAAAGTAATAAAAAAATAAAAAGAGTTTATTACAAAGAGAATCCTAAAGTAAATAAAGACGTTATAAAAAAGATTAAAGAAGCAGATGCTATTGTATTAAGCATGGGTAGCCTTTATACAAGCATTATTCCTAATCTATTATGCAAAGAAATAATTAATGCAATAGATGCAAGTGATGCTAAAATTATTTATGTATGTAACTTATTTACTCAACCTGGTGAAACAGATGATTTTAGAGTAAGTGATCATATTAAAATGCTAGATAGTTATTTAGGTAAAAGAAAAGTAGATACTGTTATAACAAATAAATCTAAATTATCAGCTAAATTAGTTAAAAAATATATGACTTTAGAACAAAAAGATTTAGTGAAAGTAGATAAAGAAAATATAAAAATAACTAATATTTCTAAACCATTAACTAAGTTAGATGGAGAAATAATTAGACATGATGCTATAAAAATAGGTTTAGAGATAATGAATATATTATTAAATGACTAAAAAAGACTATTTTTAGTCATTTTTTCTTGACATAATGCGAAAATATATGGTAATATTTATATGCTTGATTTAATCAAGTGCCTACCTAGTGGGGAATTAGCTCAGTTGGCTAGAGCATCTGCCTTGCACGCAGGAGGTCGCGGGTTCAAGTCCCACATTCTCCACCATTATGTAAAGTAACCCTTATTTTTAAGGGTTTTTTTATTTCTTAAATTATGATATTATTATCATGAATAATAAAATAATAAGGAAGATAAATGAAAAGAAGAAAAAAAGAGATAAAAAAAGAAGTCTTAGTAAAAAACTGCACTATATTTTTAGCGCTTATTTGTCTTGGATTAATTTTCCTTAGTAATGGTTATGCAGTTATAACAGATTTACATTTATCATTAAATGGTACTGCTGTTGCAATGGCCCAAAATACAGTAGCTATTTCATCAGTACAATATGTTAGTGATAATAATGCAGATACAACTAATTCACAAATAAATAATTTTTATGGAACTATGATGGATAGTAGTATTTGTTTAAACAATGATAAAGATTCCACTATTACATATAGAGTCACAGTAATAAACTTAACAAATAGAGCAAAAAAATATGTAGAAACAACTCATGATTTATTATTTTATGATAATACAGATATTACATATGAAGTAAGTGGAATTGATACAAATACAACTATAGAGCAAGGAGAAAGTACATCATTTAATATTACTTTTAAATATGCAGAAGAGAAACAAAATTATACAGATACTACATTAAACTCATATATTAATTTTGTTTTTGATAATGTTTCAGATAATCTTGAAGAAATTACTTATTTGGGTAATTGTGTATTTAGAGGCCAAAATCAAGACATAATTGGTTCTTGTGCTGGTGGCCGCCATGTTGACTATTTAGATACAGGAATTTCATTATTTAATCAACAATATTATCATAAAGATTTTGAAATAGGATTTACGGTAAATAATATAGATAATAGTCGTTTCCGTTCTGGAAAAGTTGATACAGTATTTAACTGTTTATATGATTCATCTCCATTTCCAGGTATAACATTTAGAATTGAAAATAGTAAATGGTATTTACAAGTAGGAAATGGTATTTCAAATAAAAAATTATCATTTGATAAAGGATCTATTCAAAAATTCAAATTATATAAAAGAGACAATTTAGTTTATTATGAAATAAATGATGGAAGCCCTGTATATGTAACAGATTTGACTAATTTAGCACTTAATTTCAATTCAACATGTACTTTTGGTACGGCATTAAACCCTGATGGAACACCAAGACCAGAAAGATTTTTGGTAGCTGATTTATCAGATGTTTATTTAAAAGTAACAGAGCCAGAAAACGAACCACCAGAGCCAACATATGACGATATGGATGAAATGATATTAGCATTTGTTAACGAAACAATGACAACAGCATTTGAATCATCAAGTGCTCATACATTTGATGGAACATCATCATCAGTAGTGCCTACAAATGTACCATTATTTAGTACAACAAATTATCAAAAGAGTTTTATTGTTACACTAGAAATAGATGATTTTGATATTACACACCAAACATTTACACAAGCAACATTATTTAATGCTAAAAATGAAGGAAGCAATAAATATCCAGGTCTTGTTCTAAGAAAAAATTCAAATAAACTTGAGTTAGGATTTAAAAATGGAGAAGGTCAAACACTTACATCCACAACAATTCCTCCAACAGCAAAAAGAATTAATATAATTAAAAAAGGAATGGGACTATATTATCAATATGATTTTGAAGATATTAAAACACTAGGTACTATTTCAAGTTTCCCAGTAGGCAATTGTTTCAATGTACAATCTACATTTGGATCAAATATAAATGGTTCTGGAAGCTATGATCGTATTTTAGTTGGTACATTATCTCATATGAAAATACAAATTGGAAGCAATTAAAAAAGTTAGAAATGAATCTAACTTTTTTATTTTAAAAATAATACAACAAGTAAACCAACTATAAATAGATAAATACTAAAATAAGCAAGTCTACCTTTGTTAAATATTTTCTTAAACCATTTAATAGTGAAGAATGTAAATATACAAGCAACAACTGCCGCTAATAAATAACTAACGATTAAACCTTTTTCAATATGTATATCTAATAATTCAAGACCAGTCGCAGCAATACTCATTGGTATATATAATATAAATGAATATTTGAAAGCAGCATCTCTACTAAGTCCACTAAATAAACCTCCACTTATTGTACTACCACTTCTACTAATACCTGGAAAAACACCAAGTATTTGCATAAAACCAACTGTAAGAGCCTCTTTTTTCTTTATATCTTCATCAGTCTTTTTACCACGTTTCTTTCTAACTAAGAAAAGCATAATAGATGTAAATATAAGAGATGCCCCAACTATTTTAACATTGCCTTCTATTTTTTCTAATAAATCAAGTTTAGCAACAATAAGTCCTACAAGACCAGCTGGTATACAACCTAAAACTATCATCCAACAATAATTATAATCATCTTTATATATTTTATTTTTAGTTTTTAAATATTTAAAGAAATAAGCTATTAACTCTTTAATATCATTCCAAAAAACTAATATAACTGCTATTAAAGATCCAAAATTAGTAATAGTAGCGATAGTACTATAATCTATATCTTTAAAATTTAATAAATGTTGTACTATTAATAAATGTCCACTAGATGAAATAGGTAATGCTTCTGCAATTCCTTGTACTAGACCTAATAATAAATACTTTAAAATACTCATATAAATCACCAATACAATTATAAACTATTTTTAATTTTTTTAATAGTTATTTTATAGTATAATAATATCAAGAAAGAGGAAATGCCATGAATGAGAATGATAATAAAATAGTAGAATCAATAAAAGAGATGAAAGAATTTTTAAATGGACTAGCTCCAATATTTATAGATAATGCTTATAATTTAATTAAAAATAGAAACCAAAATCCATTAGATATAGAAATAACATTAGAAAATCTAGCAGCTATGATAGACTATGATGGAGCAAAAGATGCATTTAAAACATTATATTATTACTATCGTTTTATATGTAAAGAAGATGCTGAATATGCTTTTGATAAATATAAAGAATATTATGATTTAGATGATAGTGTTATTAAATTAGAGAGGTAATTTAATATGGAAAGATTACAAAAGTATTTAAGTAGTTGTGGAATAGCTTCAAGACGTAAAAGCGAAGAATTAATTTTAAAAGGTAAAGTTAAAGTTAATGGAATTACTATTACAGAACTAGGATATAAAGTATCTCCAAAAGATGAAGTAGAAGTTGATGGAAATATAGTTGCTAGAGAAGAAAAGGAATATTATTTATTATATAAACCAGAAAAAGTTATTTGTTCTGTACACGATGAAAAAGATAGAACAACTGTAATAGATTTAATAGATAGTAAAACTAAATTATTTCCAGTTGGTAGACTAGATTATGATACTAGTGGAATACTATTAATTACAAATGATGGAGAATTATCAAATGGATTATCACATCCATCAAGAAATATTCCTAAAACATACTCAGTTAAAGTAGATGGTCTTGTTAAAAATGAAGAAATACGTTCATTAGAAAAAGGAATTGTTATTGATGGTGTAAAAACAAAAAAGGCATATGCTAAATTAAAGAAATTTGATAAAAAGAATAATAAATCATATGTAGAAATAACTATTACTGAAGGAAGAAACCATGAGGTAAAAAATATGTTTAATTATTTTAATCATAAAGTATTAAAATTAAAAAGAATTAAATATGCATTTCTAGATTTGGATAATATGAAAGTTGGAGAATATAGACCTCTTAAAATAAAAGAAGTACATGAACTATATTCACTTATAAATAAAAAATAAGTTTGTTTATCAAACTTATTTTTCTTCTTCTATAGTTATTGCTTGAGCTGGACAAGATTCAACAATATTTAATAAATCTTTCTTATCTTCTTCATCTACAGCTTCTTGTTTTACAGAACTTAAACCATTATCATTAAATTCAAAATATTTTTCATTTGAAGCTACGCAAAGACCACATCCTATGCAAGCATCACTTACATGTAATTTTTCCATTTTTTTCTCCTTTAAGGTAATTATATATTAAAAATATAAAAAAATCTATACATTGAAAATAACTTGCAATTATGATATCATTTATATGGTGAATAATATGAGCACATCAAGAATGGAAAGATATGATAGTAATAATGTTGATGGTTCAATGAGTCGTATTAAAAGAAACCAATCAATATATAATTCTTCCGAAATTAGTGATATGTCTAGAGTAAGTACTAATTCAAATGTTAGTATCATTTCTGATGCTGAAAAAGAAATAGATTTAGATAAAATAAGAAACTATTTATATAATAATGAAGAAAGAGAAAATGAAAAAAGAAGAATATCTTTAGAATTACCACCAGAAGAAGAAATAACTGTTACTAGACAGGAACAAAAAGATTATGATATTAATACCGTTCTTGAAAGAGCTAGAGATAAAAGAGAAATAGATTATGAAGAAAACAAATATCGTAAGATAAATGATTCTAAAACACAAATAGATATTTTAAAAAATATTAAAATAAGAGAAGAAGTTATAGAAGAAGATCCTGATATAACAGGACCAATAAATGAATTAAATACTGAAGAACAAACAATAGTTGATTTGATAAAGGATATTAGACAAAATAGTAATAAGAAAAAAGAACTATTTGATGATTTAATGGGTAATGAAGAAGAAACTGTTGTAATGGGAATGAAAGACGATGAAGATGAGTTAAAAAGTGCCTTACTTGACATTACAAAAGACTTATCAGATTCAATAATTCCTGATAGTGACTTTACTCGTGAAATGAATGAAGAAAAAGAAAATTTAAAGAAACAATTGTCAGAAAAAGGGGAAGAAAAAGAGAAAGATATTAGTTTAGATTTAGAAGAACTAACACAAAGCATTAAAAATATAGAAGAATCAAAAGACGATGAAGAAGAAAGTATAAAAGAAGATTTATCATTTGAAAGCACTTCACCAAAAATAAGTACTATTGATAAATCATTTTATACAAACTCAATGACATTTAATAAATCAGATTTTGAAGGATTTGAAGATTTAGAAAAATCTGCATCAACAAGTGTATTTGCTAAAATAGCAATAGTACTTATAATAATAATGTTAATAGCAACTATATTTTTAATATTAAATTTTGTATTAGATTGGAATATAATATAGTTGTTTGGGGGGATAATATGGAAAAGGTAGTAAATACTGAATTTAACAGTTATAAAATTATAAAAGATAATAGAGATGCATTTAATGAAGAAGAATTTCTAGAAAAATGTACTGATTATTTTAAAGATTATGATTATATAGTAGGGGATATAGCTTATTCAAAATTAAGACTAAAAGGTTTTAATAAAAAGGATAATAAAAACTTCAATAATATAAATGATTATAAGAATGTCGATAAGTATATTGAAGAAAATTGTGCTTATGGATGTAGGTATTTCATTTTAGAGAAAATAGAAAAAAACAATTGATGTTGTTTTTTTTCTATGATAAAATAATAGATGATAGAGAGGAAGTGGCTTATGAATAAAATATCTGTAAAAAACATGGATGGAACAATGGAAGAAGTAGATTTAATCAATGCTTTTAAAATTAATGAAATAGGTAAAAATTTCGTTATCCTATCAAAGGGTGAAAAAGCAGGAGAAGGAATGAGTAAAATCTATATATCTGAATTTGTAGAAAGTGAGCCAGGTGTTTATAGTCTTGTTGGAATCAAAGACGATACTATTTGGACAAGAGTAAAACAGGCTATGAAAGAAATCGTTGAAAGTTAGGTGCTAAATATGGTAAGTGAAGTAGAAAATTTATTAAAAGGAACATTAGTAGCAACAGAAGAGTTTGAAAATAGTAAAAAAACTATTGGTATTGCTGATTCTAATATTACTCCTGATGCGAATGGAATTTGTCCTCTTGGAAAACAAGGAGTATTCACACCAGCACAAACTGAAACATTAGAAACATTTGACGCAGGAACTGCTCCTGGATTAGATGGAATACCTGAAGCTAAAGTTAGTGATGTAATAACTGATAATCCAATTGAAGTAGCATCACCTGAAGCATTAGGATCAGTAGATTTACCAACTATTCCTGATGTAGAAGAGCCAGAAATTGAAATGCCATCACTAGACATTCAAATGCCAGTTTTAGATGGTGAAGTTTTAGCTGCAGAACCAAATGGAGTAGATGATAATTTATTTGTAACTGATAGTCCAATGCCACTAGAAAATGTAGATGCTCCAGCAGAAGCACCAGCTGAGGAAAAACCAGCTGAAGAACCAGCACTTGCTGCAGAAGAAGAAAAACCAGCTGAAGAAACTGTACCAGAACTTCCTGCCGAACCAGAAATTGAAATGCCAACATTAGATATGCCAGAAATGGGAATGCCAGTTGAAGAACTTCCAGCTATTGAAGAACCAGCTCCAACTGAAGAAGTTGTTGGAGAAACTCCAGCAGTAGAAGAAAAAGCATCTAATGTAAATAATGAAGTAATATTAAAGAAAATAGATGAATTTGAAAAATCAATAAATGAACAATTCGCAGCATTTAAAAAAGACATTGAAGGATTACTAAGCAATGCTAAAGAAGAAGCAAAAGAAGCAGCTGCACCAGCTGTAGAAGAGACATTTGATGCTCCAGCAAAGGAAGAAAAAACAGAAGTATTAGATATGCCAGTAATGGAAGAAATGAATAGTGCTCCTGAAATGCCTATAATGGAAGAATTGCCAGTTATCGAAACACCTGCAGAACCAACTGCAGTAGATAATGCTATGAATCAACTATCTGAAATAGATATTCCAGATATTGAAAGTATTCCAACATTATAATAAATATGACTAGTTTTATAAAAACTAGTTTTTATTTACAAAAAAATTTGATAATATATAGATGTGATTTTTATGAAGAAATATGAATTAAATGAATATGTAAGTGGTGTAGTAACTGGAATAACAAAATATGGAATCTTTTTAAAATTAGAAGATGGTTATTCTGGATTAATACACATATCAGAAATATCTGATAAATTTGTTAAAGATATAGAAAGAATGTATGTATTAGATGAAACAATAGATGCTAAAGTTATAGAAATAGATGAAGCAAAAAAACAAATTAAACTTTCTATAAAAGAATTTACGTCTAAGAAGAATAGAAGACGTAAAATAAAAGAAGAAGGAAGAGGATTTGAACCACTAAAAGAAAAACTAGATGATTGGATAAAAGAAAAACTAGAAGATATAGAAAAAAACAAAGGAAAAGAAAATAATGAAAATTAGTCAATTAAAAAGAGAAATTGAAAGAAAAAAGAGAGTAAGAGAAATACTAAATGGTTTAAAACAAGAATATGAATCATTAAAAAAAGATCCTAATGTAATGGAATATTTAAGATTACACTATATTTTTGAAAAAAATGGAGATGTACTTTATAAAGATGATAATAGAATTCTAGATGAATTAGTAAGAAATAATAACTTTGATGTAGAAGATAAATTATACTTTTGTTTTGGAAAAGACTTTCTTGCTCACGCTAATAAAATGGGTCAATTTTATTTAGTAAAGGGAGACTTTTATAAATATGGAATAAGTGTTGCATATTATAAAAATATATATGATGAAAAAGACGAATATATTATTCCACTTGATGAAACAAAAGATTTTGAAAACCATCATAATGTAATATTTCGTAAAACAAATGATCCTGAAAATGAATACTATTATTTAAGAAAAGAAAATATATTACAATTATTAAAAAAATGAAAACAGATATAGAAATAAACAAGTTATTAACATCTTTATCAAAAAGTAAATTTAGATCATCATTTCATTTAAATAAAAAAATGAAAGAATATGTTTTAAATAATGGATTAATAAAAATAGAAAAAGATGCCTATGATTTAATAAGTAAAAGATTAAGTTCAAGTAATCCAAAAAATGATGGAAAACAAACACCTATGAAACAAGTTCATCCCGTTTTTATAGCACAACATGCTACCGGAACATGTTGTAGGGGATGTTTAGAAAGAATACATAATATAAAAAAAGGATATATGTTAAATAATGAAGAAATAGATTATGTAGTAAAAGTTATAATGACTTGGATAAAAAAAGAGATTGAATAAAAAACACTTCTAATGAAGTGTTTTATTTTATCATCCATTCTAGAGTATCTTTTGTATATGCATATTGAGGTGTATTCATATGACTCTTACCAGTAAGTTCAATAAATGTAGCATTACCACCGGCGTTATTAATTGAATTAACAATACTTCTCATTGAAGAATTATAACCTTGTTCATCACTACCAACTGTACCAGCAAAAGCTCTTACTTTAGTACCAATAAAATTATGAGGATTAACTGAACCACCACAACTAACAGGAACAGCACTATAGAAAAATCCAGGATATTTACTAACAATTGCCCATGTACCAATAGCCCCTCTAGAAGCTCCTGTAATAACAATCTTATTTTTATTACAACTATATTTTTCGCATTCTTTTAAAATAATACTATGTATTTCTTCTAGTCTACCACTTGTTTCAGCCCACATCCCTCCAGCAGGAGCAAGTATAATAAATGGGAAATTGCCACCATAATATTGAGTAGCACTGTTATACACAGGACTCTTAGGTGCCCATGATTCACCATTATCACCATGAAGGAATATAACAAGAGGAAGCCCACTAGTAACATTATCAGGAACATTTACATAATAAGTAAGAGATCCAGATTTACCACTTTGAGTTTGTCCTCCTTCGCCACCACTAGAAGTTGGTTTTGGAATCTGTATTTTATTAAACTCTGTACTAAGTAAACTCTTAACAGAACTATTTTTAACACTATTAATTTTAGATTTAACACTATTATATTTACTAGAATCATATCTACTTTGAAGAGATTTAACTTCATTCATAAGTTTGATATAACCATCTGTTTCATCTAAAAGAGCTTCTTTTTGTTTCCTGATAGAATCATCTTCTATATATTCAAGAGCTGTTCTAGCAGCATTTAAATCATTATAAGATAAAGACTTATTTGCTTCAGCTAAATATTCATCAAATTGTTCGGTAGCTATCTTTAATATGTTTTCGGGAGTAGCATTCTTAAAACATGAAACAAATGACTCACTACTAGGATTAGATACTTTAATAATTAATCCAATAAATGTAGGTACTAAAAATATTAAAGCAGCAGCAATCAATCTAGAAATAGTATTCTTATGAGCTCTTTTTAATGAAGTATCACTTACTGCTTTTGTATAATCAATCATAATAAAAATAATTAACATAATCGGAACAACTATCTTAATAACATTAATAATTATTCTAAGTAAATTAAGTACTTTTAACACACTAATTACTGAGCACATATCATTCACCTATACATATTATATCAAATATGATAGAATATGGTTAATAGAACACTCTTAAATATATACTTATTTTATATAAACCTAATAAATAAAAGGAGAATAGTATGGAAGAAAAGAAAGAGTCACCATTTAGAAAAGCACTAAACTTATTTGTATGGATTGTTATTTTCGCATGGGTTGGTGCTTGCCTTGTCGATTATTTCAATGTTTCTAATAAAGAAAAACCAGTGTTTTGTATAAATAAAAAAACAATCAAATATAAAGATGGAAATGTAGAAGAATGTACTGGACTTGGCTATAAAGTATTTATTTATAATAGAGATAGTTTTATTGGATATGAATTTGGTCCATTTTGGTTAGAAGATAGAAGTGCAAAAGAAAGTAAATAAAAATACTTTCTTTTTTAAATTTAAATAAAAGTATGTTATACTTATAATATATAGGAGATTAAAATGAAAGAACTATTAAAAGAAATCGTAAATGGTGAATTTATAAATATAGTATATAATGATGAATTATATCTATTAGTTGATGAATTTAATTATAAAAATAAAATAGTAACTTATTTTAATAGTTTAAAAGGTGATTTGTTTTGCTATAAAAGAGGATCTTCTTATGAAGTAATAAAAGATGAAAAAATAATACAAAAATTAAGAGATGATAATGATTTATATGTTGAAGATTATATGTATTTAAACAAGTTTAAAAGCGGCCGTTTTGAAAGTAAAGAAATAGATAATGGATATAAATCATATTTATTAGAAAACTTTATTAATTCATTATTTGATGTAAGTAATATAGATAAAAGAGAAGTATTAAATATTATTAGAGATGTAAAAATAAAAGAAACTAATAAATTAAATGCTTTTCATATTCCATCAAAGACAGTTTATATAAAGAAAGGTAATTTTAAAGATAAAGTAGTATTCCATGAATTACTACATGCTTTAGGATATATCAAAAATAAAAAAAGTTTTTTATTATTAGGTAGTGGATTAAATGAAGGAATTGTTTCACTTTTAACTGCTAAAAGTTTTTCTAAAAATATATCAAGTATTCATAATTCAAATGAATATAATTTTGATACACATTTCATGAGTTTTTGTCCAGAATGTGCTGCAATTGCCAATCAAATAGAATTTATTAATGGTGAAGATATAATAAACTTCTTAGTTGGAAACGTAGATAAAGAAATAGAAAAGTTTTGCTCTAAAAGTAGTTTAAATACATTCTTAAAAATAAGATATAAAACAAAAAAGATGTATAAGAATTTTAAGAAAGACAAAGATAACTCTAAAGAAGTACTAGAAACTCAAGATATAATACTAAGAAATGTATTTGATAAACTATCAAATAGAGTAGAAACAAGAGAAGATGCTATTAGCGTATTAGAAGCATTAAATGAATTTGGTAGATATAGAGTTAGAAGTAATGGTAAAGATAAAACATTAGAAAAATATTTTGAAACTAAAAAAGAAGAATTTAATAAAAAACTTGGTTTAAATTTAGATGCCAGATATAATAGGGTACAATTTAATACAAGATATCTAACAAATGAATATGATAAAAGAATTTATAATGATATGAAATCATATTTAAATTTAAATGCTAAAGGTGTTAAGAATTATAAGGTTTATAAACTATATCAAGATGATAAAGTATATGGAATATTTATTGTAAATGATGAATTATTATTTACAAAAGAATATGACTTAAATGGTTCTAAAAAAGTAGTTATTAATTTTAATTTAAATGATGCTGAAGAAATAAATATGAATCATAGTAATATAAGAAGAAGATAAAATGAAAGAAAAAGAATTAAATATTATGAAGGGGATAGCTAGCATATTTTTAGTATTAGGTATATTATCTAATACTATTTATGATGGTAAAATAGCTATATTTCATAATATAATAGATTTTCTTTCAAAACCTTTTGTATGGCCAATAATATTATTTGTTTTAGGATGTAGAATATATACAAAAAAGTATAGTAATAGAACGTTATTTAAATACAGTTATACATTTTTAATAATATCTATTTTATTTAATATTATTTGCTTTTTTATACCATATTTATTTCACAATGAAATAGTTATACAAAATTTATTAATTATAAATATATTTATGTTTATATCACTAGTTTATTTATTCTTTTTAATAATCAAAAAAATACAATTAAGTGATTATATATTATGGGGAGTAGTTTTATTACTCGGAGTAATAAGTACATTTTTAGTAGTTTATCTTCAAGACTATAATACCAAGAATATAATTATTAATTTTATTAGAGGATTATTTATTCCAGGAACAATAACTAGTTATTTTGCATTCTTTACATGGATAATATTTCCAGTAAGTGGATACTTGTATGCACAAATAGTAGATAATAAAGAAAATAATAGTTTTCATTTCTTAGTTGGTTTTTTAAGTTTTATTGTTTATGCAATTATGATAATAATGTCATCTAAGTTTTCAGATGGAACATCATTAATAGATTTTAAAAATAACATGTCATTCTATTCAATGAATATATATGGAAGTTTGATGAATGTATCACTTTGTTTATTTATGTATTCATTATCATATTTTACAAGTAAAATAATACCTTCATTTATAAATGTTAATTTAAAAAGATGGGGAACAAATATATATGTAATGTTAATAATATCAACTTTAATAATAAATTATATATTTATTGGATATGCTAATAATATGATTAATGTTGATTGGGTTGAAATATTATTAATATTTATACCAATTTTCTTAGTAACAGACTTTATTTCTAATTTAATAATGAAAAAGATTACAAAACTTTTAATTTAAAATAAAACATGTTATTATATTTTCATGAGAGCTGAAAGTATGAAAGTATTAATAATAGTACCAGTTTATAATGAAGAAGATAACATATTAAAGGTTATAGATGGACTTAAAAAAGAAGTTCCATCTTTTGATGTGCTTATTGTTAATGATTGCTCTAAAGATAATACTTATAATCTAATCAAAGATAAAGATGTAATAATAATTAATAATATATTTAATATGGGTTATGCTAGAAGCATTCAAACAGGTATTAAATATGCTTATAAAAATGGATATGATTATGTAATAGAATTTGATGGTGATAATCAACATATACCAGAATATATTCCAAAATTATTATCTAAAGCTCAAAAAGATAATGCCGATATAGTAATAGGATCTAGATATTTAATAAAGGGATATTATAAAGGCAGTTTCTTTAGAAAAGCAGGGTCTAAATTTTTCTCAATATTAATAAAACTATTTTGCAAAAGAACAATAACTGATCCATTATCTGGTATGCAATGTTTAAATAAAAAAGTTATTAAAAAATATTCAACAATGGAAATATTTCCAGATTATATAGATGCTAATCTATTAATTGAAATGATATTTAATGGTTATAAAATATCAGAAGTACCCGTTAAAATGAGACAAAGATCATCAGGAAAAAGCATGTATAGTGGAATATTAGAACCAATAAAATATATGGTTAGAATGATATATTTCATACTTCTGATATTAATTATTAGGGGTAGGAGGTAACTATGAATTATTTTTTTATAACAATTGGAGTACTATTTATAATATATATAGTTATAAGTATAAAAAGAAATGATTTTTCAATAGAAGAAAGTGCATTTTGGATACTTGGTGGAATAGTATTATTAGTATTATCTATTTTTTATAAGAGTCTAGATAAACTAGCTAGTTTTCTAGGAATAGCATATGCTCCATCATTTATATTCTTACTAGCAACATTATTTTTACTATTTATGAATTTTAGAAATTCAAAAAAAATATTAAAACAAAATGAAAAAATTATTAAATTATCACAAGAATTAGCTATATTAAAAGTTAAAATTGAAAAGGATGATAAAAATGAAAAAGAAAAAAAGTCCAAAAAAGATAAAAAATAATAATATAGTAGTAGAAAAAAAAGAAGAAGTAATAGAACCAATTATTAAAAATGCTAAATTAATTAATTTTATATCTAAACCATATATAGATATATTACTAATTATATTGATAATAGGACTAGTTATATTTTTACATTATCCATCATTAAAAATAAACCATATAGATGATAATACAAGAGTTTATTATTTAAATGAAAAAGGTGAACCTTATTTATTTGATATGGATTCATATTATTATGCAAGAAAAGCAAGAGAACTCTCAACAGGAGAAGAAAAGAAATTAATTGTTAATAAAAGTGAAGATAAATATCAAACAATAGTGAGTAATGAAAATAATAGTGTTTATACTATTTTCTTATCATTTATAGCAAGTTTTATTTTTAAGATAGTTAATATATTTAAGAATATAGATATATATACAATAGTAGTTCATTTAGGGCCAATTATTAGTTCTTTAGTAGTAATACCTGCATATATATTTATGAAAAGACAAACCAATAGAGCAGGTGCTATATTCTCAGCTGTATTAGCTGGGGTAAGTGCTTCATATTTTGCTCATCAAAACTTTTCAACATATGATACAGATATATTATTATATATTTTACCATTATCATTTATGACAAGCTTTATTGAATCACTAAAAGAAACAGGCAAAAAAAGAAATATATATGGAGTACTATCAATAATTAGCTATATATTATTAATGATATCTTGGGATGTATATGGAGTTTATTATTTTCTTGTTATTGGTATAGTGTTATCGCTATTATTTATTGCATTAATAAAAGATAAATTTAAGATAAAAGAAATAATAAAAAGAAATGAAATAAAAATAGGATTCTTACTTATAGCAGTATATACATTATTATCATTATTAGTAAGAAAAGAAATAGAGATATCAATAATAGAAAGTGCATTATCAGTGTTAAAAGGAAGTTCTTTTTCTACACTTAGTTATCCATCACCATCTAAATTTATTTCTGAAATGTCAGCAGTTAAAATATTTGAATTTAGTAATAACTTATTAGATACAACTTCAACTAATTTAATAAATAGATTAGGTGGAATAATGATAGTATCATTCTTCTTAATGGCAATACTTTTCTTATTTGAAAAAACAATAAGATATTTTAAAAATAAAGAAGAACATAAGAGTGAATATATATTATTTGTATCATTATTAATATGGGCAGTATTTGCATTAATAAGTGTAAAAGCTGGTAGCAGATTTATTAAAATAGCTGCTATTCCAGTAAACTTATTAGCAGCTTATTTTGTAGGTTCACTTTCAGTATATTTAAAAAAATATAATTATAATTTATTTGCATACTTTTTATTAATAGTTGCATTAGTAAGCCCTTGCATGGGAGCATATAGAATATCACAAAGTACAAAACCATCTGCAAATGATTCACTAGTAGAAAGTGCTAATTATATAAAAAATAATACAGGAAAAAATGATGTAATCGCATCATGGTGGGACTTTGGATATTTCTTTGAATATCAATCAGAAAGAAGAGCGATATGCGATGGAGGTACATTTAATGGAAGATATTTCTTTTATTTAGCAAAAGCATTTTTAACACAAAATGAAACATTAAGTTCTAATATATTTAAGATGTTATCATATAAAGGAGTAAGTGCATCTATTCTAATAGATGAATATTTAGGCACTCCAAAAGAAGGATCAGAAGCGCTAGTAGAAATACTATCTAAAGATAAAACTGATGCAGAAAAAATATTAAAAGAAAAATATAAATTAAATGATAATCAAGTAAAAAACATAATAGAACTATCACATCCAGATTTAGATTATAAAATAGTTTTAGTAATAACAGAAAACATGCAAAGAATGAAAACCGCAATGAGTTATTATGCAAATTATGATTTTGAAAAACCAGAACCAGATAAAAAAGATGTATCAAGCAAATCAATATTATTAAAATTATATAATACTGATGAAGATACAAAAGTGTTTACTCATCTATATAACAATACAGATGTACTTGGTAAATATTCAACAAATATTTGGTTAATTAATTAATAATTGAATAATATAAATCGTTATATATTGTAATGGATATATTATATAAAAAGCATACTTATTAATTTTAATGTTTATATTTGTCTTAAATATCATTAAAAAAAGTGGAATAATATTGAATAAATATATTAAATAGCCAGTTGAAAACGAAAAAATTATATAAAACAAGATATACGAAATACTAAGATAAAACTTAGTATTTTTTAAATAATAAAATATTGGTGTTAAAATAATCGCATGTATTAAATATGAACAAATAGGTATTAAAAATAATGATAAACTAAATGCTATTACAAATAAAATATTCTTCTTTTTATCTAATAAATATAAAAGAATAAGTTCTATTAAAAAAGTAAAACAAACATTTAACATAATTTCATTAAAACAAAAATAACAAATTAATTGAGTAATACCTGCTAGTATAAATAATCTAAATAAATATTTTTTTAAATTCTTTGTTTTAAAATAACCAATAAAAATACAAAAGAAAAACAATGGAAAAGATATTCTTCCGATAGATCTAAATATAATATTGTTATTTAATAAAAACAAACCAATATGATCAATAACCATTGCAATAACAGCTATTATTTTAAGAAAATTAGTATTATTATTTAATTTTTCCATAATATTATTATATCATTTTTGTTTTATTATAAATATTATTCTTTTAAAATGATAAATTTTCCTATATAATTTATAATAGAGAGTAGGTATTTATATGAGTGCTTTATTAGAAAAAATGTTTAAACTAAAAGAAAATAAAACCAAAATAAGTACAGAATTATTAGCTGGACTAACTACTTTTATGGCAATGTCATATATTATATTTTTAAATCCAACTGTTTTA
>JAEEGL016053312.1_pt1 | contig 59219 bp, 53 predicted proteins | sample 9134231 | NCBI WGS metagenome assembly JAEEGL01 (sample SAMN16246548, study PRJNA631951) | gut metagenome | biome: gut microbiome; feature: rumen; material: fiber-attached | host: Bos | place: Iran: Karaj | collected 2018-10
ATTAGCGTTCTTTTTTTTCAAAAAGTAATACCATTGTAGTACCATTCCGCTCACTCTTACCTATGTGCACCGAAAGTGTCAAAAGTGCCATGGCACTTTGGCACTTTCAATATAAAAGCCTGATACTTCGAGAGTTATGGCAAAAGTGTCAAAAGTGCCATGGCACTTTCTCTCTAAAATAGATAACGAGAACTCGGGAGAATGGTATTACACACTCGGCTTTCGCGTTCGACACTCTCAAACACGGACTGAAGACCACGTTTTCATTTAAGTTCTCGAGGTCTCCGCTTTCCCCATCGAGCAAAGCTCTTTGGGGGATTATTCTCATATCTTAAGAGAATTGCCTTATGCAGATTACTTAACAAAATGAGATAAAACAATTTATTCATTAATTATTGCCAAGGTATAGAACCCAAACAAAAAACAGCCCAAAACAATAGGGCTGTTAAAATATAAGATTATACAGAATAAATGGTAAAAAACTGTATTGTAAATACAATTTATTCCTCACCTTCAATAGCAACGGCTATTGAGTTTGCAATCTGTGCCATTTCTGCCGGTTCAAGTTTCAGTTTCGGATTGCTGAAAAGCATATCTTTCTCTTTCTTCAAAGGAATCAGATGTATGTGCACATGATTAACTTCCATGCCGAGCACCGCCATACCGATACGTTTGCAAGAGATAGCTTTCTTCATACCTACTGCTACTTGTTTGGCAAAAACTATCATTTCGCGAAGTGTGTCGTCATCCAAATCGAAGATATAATCAGCCTCGGGCTCCGGCAACTTCGGAATAACCAGAGTATGACCTTTGGTCAGTGGGTTGATATCCAGAAAAGCATAAAACTTCTCGTTTTCGGCAACCTTATACGAAGGTATTTCGCCATTGATGATGCGGGTGAAAATAGTCATGAGATAAAATATTGTGGAATTGTGAAATTGTTAAACTGAGAGTTAGAAACTAATCTCGAGGATCTCGAATTGCATTGTACCTGCAGGAACATTAACCGAGGCTATTTCTCCCACTTTCTTTCCGAGCAGACCTTTTGCAATAGGCGTGCTTACCGAGAGTTTGCCTTCTTTGAAGTTGGCTTCTCCTTCGGTTACGAGTTGGTAACTCATCACCTGACCGGTCTTCACATTTTTGATTTTCACTTTGGTAAGCACTTGCACTTCGTCGGTTTTGATACGACTTTCGTCTATCACGCGTGCATCCATTATTTTCTCCTTGAGCAAAGCTATCTTGCTTTCTAGCTTGCCCTGTTCTTCTTTTGCTGCATCGTATTCAGCATTTTCGCTAAGGTCTCCTTTGTCGCGAGCTTCTTGAATAGCTGCAATAACTCTCGGGCGCTCTACGCCTTCAAGATAAACCAGTTCGTCTTTCAGTTTCTGCAATCCTTCTGCAGACATGTAAATGATTGCCATAATGTATATTTACGATTAAATTATTTTCTGTTTACAGTTGTTTTAATATTCAAACAAGAATATCAGAGTCGGTCTGTATCGCCATACTCTAATACTCTTTTCTGTTCAAAATCTCCGATGCTATCACTGCCTTGCGGATTTCTTCATCGTCTGTGAAATCGGGCAATATATCGGCGGTTTCTTCATCTTCAAAAGGTTCGGCAGTCTCCACCTTGGTGGTGGGTTGCTGCTTTGCTTTTGCATTATTATGTACATTCTTCACTGTAGGCACACCTTCTTGCAATGGTTGCTCTTCCGTGAAATATTCATGCTCGGGTTCGGAATAGAATTGTCCTGTCTGCTTCTGCTTCTTAGTACGACGGGCATTCTCACTCTGCTTTTTCAGATTTCTTACTACTACCAATATGAAGAAGAAGAAAACTGAAAAACTTATTATTAAAGAAATAATAAAACCTTCCATAAGTTAACTTCGTTTATTTGGTTTAACGGTTTTGTCTTTCTTATATTAAGGTCAGGTTTCATGTTTTTCGAAATAAACTTAAAAACAACACGTAACTTCCCAGCCACGTGTTGCCATTAAACCTAAACCTTAACTATGAAAATTTTATTTGTTTTCGAGTGCAAAGGTAATGTTTTTATTTTTACCCTCCAAATGTTATACATAAAAAAGTGCCAATTAGAACAAAAAAAAGCATAGAAAATGCCTTTTAAACAACTTTTTATATAAAAATGCATAGTTATTTCGCAGTTTTTGCGTAACTTTGCAGCGGATATGACAAAACATTTTTACATAGAGACCTACGGCTGCCAGATGAATGTAGCCGATTCGGAAGTGGTGGCAGCAGTGATGCAGACCACCGACTATCAACTGACCGACGAACTTGGCAATGCTGATGCCATCATTCTTAACACTTGTTCTATTCGCGACAATGCCGAGCAGAAGATTTTCTCCCGTCTGAGAGAGCTGAAAGCGCAAAAGTCGAAGAACAAAGAGCAGACTAAAAAAGCCATCATCGGAGTGATAGGTTGCATGGCAGAACGCGTTGGTCAGGAGTTGCTTCGTGATTACCACGTGGATTTTGTGGCAGGTCCTGACGCATATCTTGATATACCCAATCTGATTGCACAAGCAGAGCAAGGCATCAAAGCCATCAATGTAGATCTGAGTACCACTGAAACCTATCGCGAGATTATTCCTGCCAGAATCGGCAAAAGCATCTCGGGTTTTGTAAGCATCATGCGCGGTTGCAACAACTTCTGCTCTTATTGTGTTGTTCCTTACACTCGCGGACGAGAACGCAGTCGTGACGTGGAAAGCATCTTGAACGAAGTGCGCGATCTGCAGGCAAAAGGATATAAAGAAGTAACTCTGCTCGGGCAAAACGTCAACTCATACAAATACGTAAAAGAGTCTGATCCTTCCGCAGAAGATAACGTCATCACTTTCCCGCGCTTGCTTGAGATTGTTGCAGAAGCGGTTCCCGATATGCGAATCCGCTTCACCACCTCGCATCCCAAAGACATGTCCGACGAAACTCTGGAAGTGATTGCACGACACAACAATCTCTGCAAGTTCATTCATCTGCCCGTTCAAAGCGGCAGCAACCGCATTCTGAAGTTGATGAACAGAAAATATACACGCGAGTGGTATCTTGAGCGCATTGCTGCCATACGCAGAATCTTGCCGGAAGCAACCATTGGCACTGACGTGTTCTGCGGATTCCATTCGGAAACCGAAGAAGATCATCATCAGACGCTCTCTCTGATGCGAGAGGTTGGATTCGACACTGCTTTCATGTTCAAATATTCCGAGCGACCGGGTACTTTTGCAAGCAAGCATCTGCCTGACGACATATCGGAAGAAGTGAAGATTCGTCGGTTGAACGAGATCATCGCTTTACAACAAAATCTTTCGCTTGAAAGCAATCAGCGAGAAGTTGGAAAGACCGTGGAAGTTCTTGTAGAAGGTTTTGCCAAGCGCAGTCACGAGCAAATGTTCGGTCGCACTTCACAATACAAGACCGTTGTTTTCCCGCGTGCCGGCAGACATATTGGAGAGTTCATCAACGTCAGAATCCTCTCTGCCACTGCCGCAACATTGCTTGGAGAAGTGGTGGAATAAAGTTTGCGCTTTAAAACAGAATGCTTACCTTATAACAATCCCCAAGATTTCTACTGATTCTGAAATCTTGGGGATTATTGTTTGTACTTGCACTCTGTTATTTTTCAACTTGCCAGAGCATATAGCTATCTGATAAATTACTGTGACGTGCATATACACGACATTCTCGTTCTTCGCCTGATTTGTTTGCTTCTACCGTTACCGTGAACGAGCCATCGCCTGTGCCGGAAGCTCCAGACAATGCAACCCAATCAGCGCTGCAGGTTGCTGTCCATGAAGTGCTGGATTTTACGGTCACCGTATAAGTGCCTCCGGTAGCAGGAACAGGAGTTTTCCAGATAGTGTAGAACCAGAGATAGGGCTTCTTCTGGTTTACTTTGCTGGTGGCAGTACTCTTTCCGTTGGAGAACTCTATAGTATACGATTTGCTGTTGTCCGCTTCGTTGAATGCAATATCATCACTTTTGGAGAGATCAGGGAAACTTACGGAAACCGAAGTCTCTGTCTTGTCGGAAAAGACAACTGCATCATCAGAGCAACTGACATTCCAGTCAAGTTCGCTATCCACTGTGATAGTGTACTTGCCTCCTTCAATAGGAACCCAAGGCACATCAGCATCGTTGATGGTGATAGGTTTGGCATCTTGAGCAGCACGACTTACTTTCACGGTAAACGATTTGGTGAAAGCCTCTCCGTACTTGAAGACAATCTCTCCTGAAGTTATCTCCTTGGTATCGGCAGGCGCTACTGTCACATTCAGCAAACCGTCTTCCGTACCATGATCTGTATCCAGACTGATCCAACTCTGATCTGCCGACACTTTCCAGTCGGAGTTGGTCTGCACTTCAAGAGAATAAGTGCCTCCTGCAGCGGGCACATCAAGAACAGAGGGAACTACGTTGAATGAATAGACTACTACAGGTTTTTCCGTAGCGGGAACAACTTCCACTTCGCATTCGGCAAAAAGTTTTCCGCAGGTGGCAGTGATGGTGGTTGTACCCACCTTGAGTCCTTCCACCTTGCCGGAATTGCTGACGGAAGCAATCTTCGGTTTCGACGAGTCCCACACTATCTCCGGAGCTCCTTCTTCTGCCTCTTCAGGTTCGTATAAAACACGAAGTTTCAGAGATTCACCTACTTCTATCTCTATCGACTTCTTGCGAAAACTTATTCCTTGCAACTCACCGGGAGTGGGTGTATTGTTGCATCCGGCAAACATGCCGAGAAGCAAAACAGAAACAATAAGACTACTGATTTTTTTCATATAATAGGGTATTTATGATTATTTCGTTTTCGTTCCTAATATATTATATTCTTTTCCATCCGGCATCATGATATACATATTGCCTTCTACAATATGTTTTTTCGCTCTGTCGGTTGAGACACTCAGATTTTCCATTCCTGTAGCAATTTCGTATTGAGCAGTAAGTGTCAGGTTGTCTTGCACATTGTGCCAGTCGTTATCCCATCCCAGGAAAGTATATCCTTCGCGTACCAACATTTGCGGAGGAGTGGCATTCTGTCCTTCGGGCACTTGCTGCGTAACGATGAGAGAACCGTCATAATTGAGGAAGCTGACATCGTATACAGGCACTGCCGGTTTCTTCTCATATTCTGCAGTAAACGACATGTCTTCAGTGACGCAAGTATATCCGTAATCGCCGTATTCCACATTGCTGTAGGTGGTTTTCCAACCGCAGAAGATATAACCCTCTCTGGCAGGTACTTCCGGCGCTTGGGCACTGGCACTGCAAAGCACTGTCTGACGTTGTTCACTGCCGTTAATGATGAATTTCACAGTGAAACTTCTGACGGATACCGTCAGAATATCTTTCATTCCGAACAGAATCACATACTGTCCTTCATCATCAGATCCCTGTTTGTATGGTTTCTGCTGAAATTGGTTGGCACATTTGAAAGTGAGATCGCATGCAGAAGAGCCTTCGGCAGTTGCCACTCGCAAAGTATCCATATCGAACACCGGTATCACCGACGATGTGCCCGTGAATGAAAAGTGATGGTTACTTATTGTCAGCATTCTGTCGGCATTGACGGTGAGCGGATGCCATACCTCGAATTCCATCATGTTGGAATAAGCTTGTGCAACACTGTATCCGCTTACTGAAAAGCGGTATGCGGTGCGTTTCTTTTGCGAATATACTGACCCTATCTGTTCCTGATAGGTAATCCATTTGCCTGCTTTTGCTTCGCTATCGGTAAGAGTAGCCACTTTCTCCTGTCCCCAACTGATAATCTCACTATTATCGTTGAATGTAGCTCGCTCGAAATACACGGTAGCAGTCTTTGACGCTTTAACGAAAGTCTTGAATGTGAGCATGTCGCCTTCAAGAACACGACTCTGACTGCCTGCAAAATCTTCTCCGTCGTGCGATACATAGAGGTCGGTTTCTGCTTTCTGACTCGTATGCGAGTCCATACTCATCTGCAAATCAAACCCGTCGACCTTGTATGCCGCATAAATGCTTCTGTCGCTCGTAATGTTGGAATAGTCGCCTTGCCAACCGGCAAACGTCATTCCGGCAAAAGTAGGATTCGACGGAGGTGTGGCAGCATTACCGCAAAGAACACGCTGCTCTTTCAGAAGTGTACCTCCCACATTCAGGAAACGGACAGTATAGTAAGGAGTGTTGGTTTTGTATTCCACCGGACATGCGGGCATCGAAAACTCATAAGTGTTGCCAAGGCGCTTCACTGAGATAGGCAGATCGCTCTCAAACTCGGGAATAACGCAATCCGACAACTGCAGTTGAATGGTTTCTCCTGCCGAATGATCGGTCCACGCACCGGTAACGGAGTTTCTGAACGGATATTGGAATTTCAAAAGCACTATATCGGTTGTATCGCGAATACCATGTGCATCAGGGTTTTCTTTGTTGTAGAAAGTTTCCATTACTACCCTGACATAACGGTCATGCTCACCATTGTTTTTGAAAGGATATTTGTTTCGGATGGTAGCTCCGCTTTTGGCATCTACCATGCTCACATTGCCGGCATCCATGGTCTGCCAACTCTTCTTATCCGAACTGCCCTCCCATTTGTAATCAAACTCATTGTCAGCATATACTGTTGCCACCACATCAACTGTTCCTCCCGGTTGTGTATAGAATACATCGTGAGGAAAACTGCTCATAAAAGTTTGCTTGTGTATGTCGAAATAATTGATCAGGAAACAGTTCTTGTTATATTCATCCACCGAGTAATAAGAAACATAGCGATTGCTTACCGCATTTATATAATAAGGATCGACCACTACGCGCAGACCTTCTTCCTCCGGCTTATAGTAAAAACCGTATCTCTTGTAAGCAGCAGTAAGAATATTCCGCAACTGACTGTATGACACCTCGCAAACCGTGTTGCCCTTAGTTTGTGGACATAAGATCTCTATCGTTTCTGACAGAAGCACATGATCGTTATAGAGTTCATATTTGTCGTCAGTGACGGTAGAGAGATAACCAAACTCATAGTAATCGTTATAAATACGCACATCATACAATCCAACTCCTTTGTAGAAATGATAGAAGCGAATTACATACTTTCTGTCGAGCATTTTGTCGGGCAAAAACATATCTACAAAACTCAACCCTGAACTTTCAGGATTGAATTTGAAATCAGTGATATATCTTTCTACCGGAATTGTATCTATAGGAATGACTTGTCTTGCCTGTGCAAAAAGTGAAAGACAGAGAATGAGATTAAGATAAATGATTTTTTTCATAAATTAGAGTATAAAAGATTATTCCTTGAGTGTGGGATTGTACATCATTATAGCATTGTTTTCCGCAACAGGTTCTTCCCATGTCTCCCCTGTAGTGAGGTCGGTTATGCGCTTTAATATGCGGTTATGACGAGTATACCCACCCCACCATTGCTGTTCGAAATGCTGATCGGTTTCTATTATCTCATATTTCAAAGTAGGTTGTCTGTCAGCCGATATTGTACCATTCAGATACGTATCATCAAGCCAAAGATTGATACGAAACGTTGTGTTGGTATCATTAAGCAGCTGCAAATCTATATAATTGTAAGCCAACGTAGCTCCGCATGCAAAAGGCACTGTGCGGTTTACATCAGGAAAAACATCGAAGCTATGACGCCAGCGTTCTTTTATAGTCAGTGGTGTGTGCAATGCCATCCAATAAAGCAGATTTCCAAGCTGACAGAGTCCGCCGCCGGTGCCCGTAGTTACCTTACCGTTGTGGATCATCATACCTGTTTTGTATCCTTTTATCTTCGATGGTCGACCCACCAAACGCCAAACAGAAAAAGTATCACCGGGTTTGATAACCACACCATCCAATTTGGCAATTGCCAGACGAAGATTCTCTATCTTGTTGTATTGCAGATACATATCTACATTACGCAGTTGCCTTAGCAACGGTGAACGATGTTGTATCCACAAACTATCTGTTATGACATTCTTATCCGGTTTGGAGTATTTAACTCCATCGAAATGCCATTTGAGAAACCGTTTGAATATATAAAATTCCCTACCCAACCATCTGCGCAAACGGCTTCGCTCTATAGGTTTTTCTACATTGTGAATCATAAACTATCGCACAGACAAATTATAATGAGAGGTTTTCAACGTTTTTTCAACAATATAGTATCATAAATGCTATCTGTTTCCACATTCCAAGTATCGATGCGAATACTATCTGCATATATCTTCATATCTTCATAGAAGCGTAGATTCGAAGCATGAAAATCTGCATCAATGTCATCCTTGGGCTCATAGAATTTCTCCGATGAAGTGGTAAGAATATAAAGAGGAGTGCCGTCTTCTCCTGTTCGCCGCATATAATTATGATCATGTCCGCTGAACACTACATCGGCTTTTTCCAGTATACGACTGAAGGCAAGATACATGTTGGGATTGTTGCGGCCCTTTCCTGCCGTATAAACAGGATGGTGCATTACCACTATTTTCCAAACTGATTTTCTATCTGCCAATACTTTTCTAAGCCAAGTCTGCAACACGGTGTAGTCGGAAACCAGTTGAAGAGCATCGGTATCCAGAACAATGAAACGACTATTGGGGAAATCTATAAAATATGATTTCTCGAGGAAACGCTCAGGTCCGTTTTGCGGATTGCCAAACACGTAGGTCCAGCGAGAATCAAGAACTTTTTTTACTCCTTTCAGATACTCATGGTTTCCCGTAGCGGCGATTACAGGTACTTCGGCTGTACGGTCATCCATGGATGAGAAAAATATCTGCCAGAATGTGTCGGTAGGTCGTTCTATTATATCTCCCACAAACACCATTCCTGCCAGGTCGGTAGTCAATGAAGTTACTTTATCGAAAGCCTGATCGAACATAGCGTCAGAAGCAGGTCCTTTCTTGTCTTGCACATCACCAAACACAAGAAACTTTTGCATGCGAAGTTTGGCAGAGAAGTCAGGAACAAAGAAAGAATACCATTCCGAGCAAAAATCAGTGTTGCAGCAGCGGTATGAATAGTTGCCAGGAGCAAGCGACTCCAGTCTGACACGATAGTAAGCCGCTTTCCCTGCACGCGAACGAACCAGCGAACACTCGGCATTATAGATGACAGTGTCTTGCTCGCGCCATCTGAGCAACTGCAATTCAGAAGGCACAACTACGGTATCTGCACGCCAACTGACAATACGACTACTGACAGCTTTCTCTCCATAAGTCAGCACAATGTTGTGCGGATATGCAGGCACGGAATAGGTTGCTTCGGGTTGGTTTCCAAACCAAGCTTTCCACCGCAACACGCATACCACTATTCCCGCCAAAACAATAATGGCGGAAATAGTGAATAGCGATATTTTAACCGGACGAGTCATTTAACCTAAGAAATTATTCTTAGAAAGGAAGATCTGTGCCATCGTCTACAGGCATCTGACCTTTCACTTCGTCGAAGGTTTGCAGATTTCCTACTGCAGGCTCTGGAGTAGTTGCAGGTTGTGTAGCGGGTTGAGCACCCTCAGGAGCAACTATACCCTGCTGGATCTTCCAAGCACGGAGTCCGGTATACCAACGACCGTTGTATTCGCGACTTTCAATGTCGAAACTTACTGTTACAAGATCATCTATATTGCAAGGATTGGCTTTGATACGATCCTCACCAAACACCTCGAAATGTATTTTTTTCGGGTATTGCTCTTGCGTTTCAAGAATATATGCTTGCAGTTTCCAAGGGTTGCCAGTACGAGTGCTTGTACCTTCCTGCAAAGGCAATACTTGTATGATTTTACCTGATATTTCCATAAATTATTTATCTATTTGAAGATTTGAAAAATTGCAATTTATTATCCTTTGATAGCAGCTACACCGGGGAGGACTTTTCCTTCGATAGCCTCAAGCAGGGCACCACCACCTGTGGATATATACGAAACGCGGTCAGCCATACCGAACTTGTTGATGCAAGCCACAGAATCGCCACCACCTATCAGCGAATAAGCTCCTTCATCGGTTGCTTTGGCAATAGCCTCTGCTATAGCGCGTGATCCGGCAGTGAATTTGTCAAATTCGAATACACCTGCAGGACCATTCCAAAGGATAGTTTTTGCACCGTCTATAGCAGCAGCAAAGGCTTTCTGTGTCTCAGGTCCGGCATCCATACCTTCCCAACCATCGGGAATGTTGTTTGCCATAACCACCTGAGTATTGGCATCGTTGGAGAAAGCATCGGCAGCCAGACAATCGGTGCCAAGCACAAGGTTGACGCCTTTTTCTTTTGCCTGACGCATGATGTCGAGAGCAAGGTCAAGTTTGTCGTCCTCGCAAATGGAGTTACCAATCTTGCCACCCATTGCTTTTGCAAAGGTATAGGTCATACCACCGCAGAGAATCAGGTTGTCCACTTTGTTCATAAGGTTTTCGATGATACCTATCTTCGTTGATACCTTCGAACCACCCATGATAGCGGTGAACGGACGACGGATGTTGCTAAGAATATTGTCGACAGCTTCAACTTCTTTTTCCATCAGATAGCCGAGCATCTTGTTGTCAACATCGAAATAGTCGGCAATAACAGCTGTGGAAGCATGTTTGCGGTGTGCAGTACCAAAAGCATCGTTCACGTAGCAGTCGGCATACGAAGCAAGAGTTTTGGCAAATTCTTTCTGCGAAGCTTTCATAGCCTTCTTGGCATCTTCGTAAGCAGGATCTTCTTTCTCTATTCCTACAGGTTTGCCTTCTTCTTCAGGATAGAAACGAAGGTTTTCGAGCAAGAGTACTTCACCGGGTTTGAGTGCATCGGCAGCCTCTTTTGCTTTTGCACAGTCGGGAGCAAACATTACAGGAGTGCCAAGAGCCTTGGCAACAGCATCTTTGATCTGACCAAGTGAATACTTGGCATTTACTTTGCCTTTGGGTTTTCCCATGTGACTCATTATAATGAGAGCACCACCGTCAGCAAGGATTTTTTTCAACGTGGGCAGAGCTCCGCGGATACGGGTGTCGTCGGTAATCTGTCCGTTTTCATTGAGTGGTACATTGAAGTCCACGCGTACAATCGCCTTCTTGCCAGCGAATTTGTAATTGTCAATTGTCATCATATTATTGAGTTTTATTAGTTTAAATTCATTTGATAGAGTTTTTCTCTGGGTTGTCTTTTAATTGACTTATTCCATTTTGGTATTACGCATGTCGCCCGAGCGCAGGAACTCCTGATGCATTGCATGAGCCAACTCAAAATTGTGAGGAGTATGTGCTTTCTTACAGTGAGCAAGATAGTCGCGAAGCATTTGCTTGTACTCGGGTGCAACACAGTTCTCAATGATGCATTCTGCACGCTGGATAGGACTCTTTCCGCGCAGATCGGCAATACCGTGTTCGGTGATTATAACCTTAACGGAGTGTTCCGAGTGATCGAGGTGACTTACCATTGGAACGAACGAAGAAATAGCACCACCTTTGGCTGTGGATGGAGTGGTGAAAATGGAGATATAAGCATTGCGAGTGAAGTCGCCAGATCCACCTATACCGTTCATCATCTTTGTTCCACACACATGAGTGGAGTTAATGTTGCCATATATATCTGCTTCAAGAGCTGTATTGATGGTGATAAGTCCGAGACGACGAGCCACTTCCGGATTGTTGCTTATTTCCTGCGGACGAAGCACAATACGCTTTTTGAAGAAGTCGATATGCTCTACAATATCTTCGAGTTTGTCAGCTCCAATGGTAAGCGAACAACCGCTTGCGAAGGTTACTCTACCCTCTTTCATCAGACCAACCACTGCATCCTGAATAACTTCTGTATACATGGTGAATGGTGGGATATGCGGGTTTTCTCCAAGAGCACCGAGTACGGCATTTGCGATATTACCTACACCTGATTGAATAGGAAGAAACTCTTTGGGAATACGTCCGGCATGCATCTCTTCCTCAAGGAATTTGGCAACATTGGCACCAATCTTTTCGGTTGTCTCATCCAGCGGCGAGAATTTGCCTACTTCGTTCGGACGGTTGGTCTTTACGATAGCAATGATTTTCTTCGGGTCAACTTTGATGCAGTCGGTTCCTATACGGTCGGAAACATGATAGATAGGAATCTCACGACGGCAAGGAGGATCGGCGGGCTCGTAGATATCATGCATACCACGCATGCAAGCGGGCATTGCCTCGTTGAGTTCCACTATGATATGGTCAGCCAGACGGCAGATGGTAGGCATAATGCCGACACCGGCAGTAGGAACAATCTCACCATCTTCGGTTACTTCACATGCCTCGATGATGGCGAACTTCGGTTTGGGAAGAAAACCATAACGGAGTTCTTGAGCGAGTTGACTGAGGTGTGCATCAAAATAGTGTGCATCCTGATTGTTGAGCTCTGTACGGAGGTCTTTATTCGACTGATACGGAGTACGGAAAAGGATGGCATGAGCACGGGCAAGCATACCATCGCAGCTATCACCGGTGGAAGCACCGGTATAGATGCCAATTTTAAATTCTTCTCCTCTTGCATGCGCTTCTTCTGCGCGATGCGCTATAGCAGTAGGCACGTCTTTCGGAGCACCGGCAGGAGTGAAACCTCCCATGCCCACTACGTCGCCATTGTTGATAAACTTAGCAGCCTCTTCGGCCGACATGAAATTGTACATGATGATATAATTTTTATGATTTTGTTATTGCAAACATCATGAAACGACATGCAAAACATGCATATCATTTCATGCTACAAAGTTAATGCGATTTTTGCAAATACCCAAATTAATTTGGTATTTGCACAAGAAAAAACGAAAATATTCCGTTTACTGATTGATAAACCGACACATACGATCGAGTGCTTCTGTCAAAATTTCGCGTGAAGTGGCAAGATTGATGCGAATATGATCGGCACATCCGTACATCTCCGAAGGATTGAAGAGCACATTTTCTTTTTCTGCCAGGAGTTGGCAAAAACTGTTTGCATTTCGGAAACGATTGGTATGCAAAACAGCACTCATATCGATCCATGCAAGATAAGTTCCTTCAATATCCGAAAGGCGAAGCATTGGCAGATTTTTCCCGATGAAATCGTGAAGAAAGAGCCAATTGTCGAATACATAAGCATTCAGAGCATCCATCCAATCTTCACATTCGTTGTATGCAGCAATCAAAGCCACTATTCCAAACGGATTGAGTCCACCCACTTCGTGAGTTTCCACTGCATGCTCTATCTTCTGATGAATGTCAGAATCCGGTACGAAAATGTTGGAACATTGCAAACCTGCAATATTGAATGCCTTTGATGCTGCAGTGCATACACAATAGTTGGAAGTATTGGCAACAGTGGCATAAGGAGTATAGGAATGTCCTGGGAAAGTGATTTCGCAATGAATCTCATCGGCAAGAACAAATACATTATTCCGCTCGCATATTTCCGCTATCCGACTAAGTTCTTGTCTGGTCCATACTCTGCCTGTCGGATTGTGAGGATTGCAAAGGATAAACATTTTCGATTGTGTCACTTTCTGCTCAAAATCGTCCCAATCAATAGAAAAATCTGTGAGCACTCCTCCTTTTTCAGAGGGTTTTTCCAAAAGAACAGATTCCACCAATTGGCATTCCATATTCTGGATGCAAGCATAAAAACAGTTGTATGCGGGAGTGAAAGTGAGCACTTTGTCGCCTGGTTTGGTCATCGCTTTGAGTATGACAGCAATGGCGGGTACTACCCCTATCGTAGGAATTACCTTATCTGCAGTTATCCCATTCCATCCATGGCGACGACTAAACCATGAAGCAACTGCATCGTAGTATTCTTGAGGAACAGTATTATAACCGAATACTCCATGGTTGAGGCGACGTTGCATGGCAGCTATGATAGGAGGAGCAGCTTTGAAATCCATATCAGCCACCCAAAGCGGCAACTTGCCTTTGGCACAATCGGAATCCCATTTATAGCAGTTGGTATTGGCGCGATTAACGAATTCAAGTTCCATAAAAGATATTAGTTTGTGGTTAATTTAAAAGCATTAAAGAGGAGTTTTCGATGCTCCTCTTTAATGTCATGTTTTAAAATCTGGCTGCTGTAAGTTGACTCACTTTCTTGTTGAAACCGTCGGCTTTTATCAAGTCTTCCACTTGCAAATGCATACGATAACACCAGAAATGGCGCGGGTTGTCAGGCATGTTGATTCGCTCGGCATGCTGGTCTGGCAGACGTAAATCAGCATCTATCGCGAGCCAATCCTGCAACGGAAGAATAACCCACATAGCAGGCGAATACATATGCTGATTGATGATGAATGCAGCTATCTCCGGCGACATTTCTTTGGGTGCTTCACCCCACCAACCCATTTGCTCGTTGTAGAACTGTTGTGTTTTATCCTTATCCTCTTCCCACCATGCACGAAGAGGATTCATGTCGTGAGTACCTGTAGTGCAAACACTCAGATATGGAGCATCAGCAGGATGAGCGAAGGTGATAGTAGGATCTTTCGGCATACGTTGAATCTCGAGAGAGAGAATCTGCAACTGATGCATCACCTCCGGTACGCATGCGGGAACCATACCAAGGTCCTCACCGCAAACAAGCATCTGTGTAGCATTGATGAGTGTAGGCAGTTTGCGCATTGCCGACTGACGCCAGAATTCATTATGACGATGATAGAAATAGTCGTCGTGAATTCGTGCAAGAAGAGAGCGTTGGTCTTCCCAAAGTTCGGAGTAAGAATGCGACTGATAGAGTGCAATACGCGGATGCAGAAGTTCCGGATGATCTTTATCACGAACGAAGAGAACTTCGCAGTGCAAGTACATCAAACCATTATAGATATTACGTTTCTGCTCCTGCTCGGTGATACTCAGATTATCGAACCAATCCTGAATCTTCACTTGAGTGTCGAACTCGGGTTTGAACCAATAGATATAATTATCGTTGGTAAGGAAGAAGGTTTGCTTTGCATATTCGGTATCGAAACCAAACACTTCGCCCATAAAGTTGGAACGTATATAAGGTTTGACAAGACGGTCTTCATCCAAAGCCACACCCATATTCCAAAGGTCTTGCATAGAGTAACCCATGGCAGGTTGGAAATGTCCGCAAAGACCCCAAACAGCAGTTTTCGGCATTTGCCAAATACGGAAGAATCCGAGGATATGGTCGATACGGTAAGCATCGAAATAATCCTGCATCTTGGTGAATCTACGACGCCACCAACGGAACCCGTCTTGTGCCATCACGTCCCAATTGTAGGTAGGGAATCCCCAGTTTTGTCCGCTGATAGAGAAGTCGTCTGGCGGAGCACCTGCAGAAGCATCGAGGTTGAAGAGTTGCGGGTCGGTCCAAGCATCCACAGAGTCAGGAGAGATACCGATAGGTATATCGCCTTTCAGAGCCACACCTTTGGAGTGAGCATAATCGACAGCATCGGAAAGCTGTTTGTCGAGATGGAACTGGAGGAAATAATGGAATGCCACTTTGTCGAATTCCTTTGCATCAGGCGAAGAGAGTTGGGCAAGATCTTTTTCTGTGAATTTGCTATATTTCTTCCAATCGTAGAAATGCGGAGTACCATATTTGTCACGAAGATAGCAGAAAACGGCATAAGGCACAAGCCACTCGCGGTTTTTCTCGAAGAAAGCTTTGTATTCGGCAGAAGAGAAGACAGCATCTTTCTCACGTTTGAAGATAGCGAGGAAGAATTTCATTTTCTCATCGTACACCACCTGATAATCGGCAATCTTTTTCCCGTTGAAATCGGCTTTTTTCGCTTCATAGCGTTTCTTTTCTGCAGGAGTGAGACGCCCCATTTTTTCCACATTCAGATAGATGGGATGCAGAGCGAAAACCGAGACAGCATTGTAGGGATACGAGTCGCGGTTGGTATGCAGGAGGGTGGTGTCGTTGATAGGGAGAGTCTGAATCATCTTTTGACCGGTGAGAGCAGCCCAATCAGCGAGTTTTTTTAGATCCTGGAACTCACCTATACCAAAACCTTCATCAGTACGAAGTGAGAAAACAGGAACTGCCACGCCTGCCCCTTTCCATCTGGGTTGAGTACGGCGGAAAGAGCGGTCGTTTTGGAGAACGGTAACTCCTTTTGCCAATCCCCAAACTTGCCGGTTTTCACCCCACTCCATATCAACTACATTACCTGATTTCAGGTCGTAAATTACATATTTATATTCGATGACCTGATCTGGTTGTACATCGATGTCGACATGCCAAACGGGAAAACCGCAATCACACATCGGGAGTTTGTCGTCGGGATTCCAACTTCCGAGTTCAGGAATATTGCCTATTACTGCCACACCTTGCGACGGAAGTATTTGCGGAAGATCGATGGAGAAACGGAGATTTCCCGAGGGATGTTTTGCCGTTTTGTGTTTGGGTTGCTCACGATGGAACAAAGCTTTGAGGAAAGCGGTTGAATAGAAAGCATGCTCATAGTCGAGAGCCTGCCAGAAATCGTGAAGAACTATTTTTTTGTCGGCAGCATTGAGTAGGATATGTCTCTCGTGACCGGCTTCGTATACATACCCTCCGTCTTGCAGACGAATAGCATATTTGTAGGTGAGTTCTCCTGCGAAATCGCTAACCGGCACAGCCGCAGTCCAAAAGTCGCCACCTTGACAGTTGAGAGCAAGAGGCGACTGCTCGCTCCACCCTAAGATAGGATTGTCGCTGATGACGCACATTGTCTGGCCCCATTCAGCGCGATAGTTGATACAAAAAGTAAGTGTCATGGTATAGTATTAATATTTTAAGTTTTTGTTTAAGAGTGTGCAAAGATACACATTTTTTTCTAAAGTAAAAAATGAATAAATATTTCATGCAACAATTGCTGCCTCAAAATTCTTCAAAACAATTTTTCTGTGTATGATTTATTTCATCACAAAACAAAAAACCCCGCATTTGAAAACGGAGTTTTTTGTTCTATTCTCCACATTTGGCATTTGGAGAAGGTGGCTAACACTCGGCTACTTTCGGCTTACCCGTCGGCATGTCGAAATTGTTCTATTTTCCACATTTGCCTTTTGTGTAGTCAACCAAGAATATATAATATAAGAAGGTTTAGAAAGTCAATGCAAGTCCTATTCCGTCAGAAGTGAATCCTGCTTTCAAAGCTACAGGAGTATTGTCGGTAGCAGGTTGTGCGCACTGTTTATTGTAAATATGATGTGCTTTTCGTTTGCAGTCGGGAGCAGTTTGCAGTATTACAACCATACCACCTACAAAGACAGCACCACCACCAATCAGCATACACAAACCTGAAATCATTTGCCAGTTCCACTCTAGATATGCATCACAAGTATAACCATAGCAATTGGTTTTTATATATTCGGCTTGTGTTGCACCCCAAATCATGAAGGCTGATCCAAGTACCATAGCACCACCACCTACACCTGCCAAAACGTAACCTGTTTTCTTTTTGCTGACACTCTCCTGGAATTTCTTATATGCTGCAGGACATTCGCGTTGCATCATGTCCTTAAATTCTTCTTCATTCATCGTTTGTCCTTTGTAATACCAGGAGTTGCCACGATATTGAATAAAGTCGGAATTATCGTCAGTCACAATCTGAGTGGTTTGATTGCCTTGCTCGTCAGTCTTGGTAACTTTTTTCTGACCTGGCATCGCCACATTATAATCTTGTGCAAAAAGAGCGATACAGATTGTGAACATTAACAATATTAATGGTATTCGTTTCATAAAGATTTATTTTTTATCTTTTTTCTTTTTAGGCTTGTAGTCTTTATTATATTTCATCAAAGGTGCCTTGTCGCTTACATCCATATATCCTGGATTCATTCCGAGGAAATGAGGTCCTAAGATTGCACCATACAACGTAGCACGGATACGCCACACTTCTTTTGGAGGAGCCCAGTTTTTTGTTTTTATCTTATTGATATCTGCCTCGTAAACAGTCTCCCCTGTTTGCAAGTTGCGAATCAAAAGAGTTCCGTCAAGAGTAGCACCTTCACCCATAATAAGACCTACTTGTGGGAACCCGTAATCAAGAGTATCGATATAAAATTCCATCGCATACTTTGCCGAATCTTTATCCGCTGTCATGTGTAGAGGAATATTGCGTTTGTCGCATGCTATATTCCAATACTGGATAATCCAAAAATAGATAGCTTCGAAGTCTTCCGCCCACTCTTCTTCGGTCTTCTGTGCAAGATACAAACCTTTTGTTTCTTTTACATTCTGCTTGTCATCATTAGAGAAAAATACCAACTCTGCTTTTGTGAAATCAAGATAGAGCCACATCTTGGCATTTTCCTGCATAAAAGCATAGTCTGCTCCTTTCTTTACATCTGGCTCACGATTTAAAAAATCAATTGCGTTAGCCGAGATAGTTGCCATCAAAGCAACCATTACAATGAGTAGTTTTCGCATATTCGTTTTTGCCGGTTATTACCCATTAGCGCATCGGGTCTGATTATTTGTTTTTCTTTGATTTCTTTTCCTTTTTGTCTTTTGACTCTTGTGCATTTGAGTCATTTCTTTTGGCTTTGTCTTTCTTTGGATTGTATGGATTGAACTTCATTCCATCAGGATTATCGCGAACATCATATCCGTATAACCAAGCATTATATCCGTTTATTCCTAAAAAATGAGGATTTAAGATGGCATAAAACAAAGTGGCTCTCATTCGCCAAACCTCTTTTGCTGTAGTATCCCATGTCTTTACTCTGTCAACCTTTGCCTCATATATAGTTTCACCGGTTTGAAGATTACGTACTATCAATCTTCCATCGATAGTTGCACCTTCACCTGCTACCAGACCTATTCGAGGAAAACCATAATCGAAATTATCTACATATAGTTCCAATGCATACTTGGCGGAATCTTTTTCAGACGTCATATGGAGAGGGATATTCTCATGATCGCAGACCATATTCCATGCCAATATAGTCCAAAAATACAATTGCTCAAAATCGTCTTCCCATTCGCCTTCTTTTTTGCTTTCCAGATAATTGCCTTTTCTTTCTTTTATTTTTTCTGATTTGGCATCATAATATACTAACTCAGCTTTAGTAAAGTCAAGATACAACCATACTTTGGCATCTTCCTTTACAAAGTTGTAATCTCCTTTTTCTACCAACACATCACCATAAAACAGAGGTAAAGCGGCACTTGCAGTAGAACAATTAAATACTACTAGGAAGGTAGTCAGAATTATTAGAAAGATTGGTTTTTTCATGAGTTTACTTGCCGGTTATTACCCGTTGGCGCTTGGGGGATATAAATGTTATTTGATGTTTTCTATATTATCCTCTCCCTTGTGGGGAGAGTCGGAGATAGGTTTATTCCATAACTCCGTTGCCTCCTACTACGTTATATGTATCATCACCAATCCAGTCTAATCGCACCCATTCATATTTACGAGTATTCACTTTCACTCGCTCATTCCCCATTTTGCTACTAGTATGACTTACATCAGTCCATTCCATATAAATCTCTAGATTGCCGCGTGGAATACAGAACATGTGATATTTCTTTCCTTTATATACATACTCACCTTTTCTACTATAGCGAATGTTATGTGTGTTTTCTTCACTATAATTGTCAAAAATTGTTTCGTATGTGATATAATACAACTGACTTTCTTCTCTGTTCAATTCATACTGAACATAGAGATTAGGCTCCTCGGGAATATCATTTGAGCATCCACTCACAACGAGAGTAATAGCAGCAATTGCTGCCAAATATAAGAACCTTTTCATACAGAAACTTTTTGAAGTGTTCAATTCTTATAAAACAAATATCATTCCACAACATCAATACATTGCTCCGGAGCCTTGATAAGTCCAATAACCGCCACCACGATAATCTAATCTTACCCACTCATTCGCTTTGGTATTGACTGTTACACGCTCATTATCCATACCAGAATATCTACTGGAATCATACCATTCTATATAAATATCCCATGTCCCACGAGGAATAGAATACATATGATATTTTTTTCCATTGAAAACATATTCACCTTTGCGCTGATTAAAGATATTCTTTCCAGAATGACCATCATTACCCTCTGGTACGTAGGTTACATAATACAATTCACTACCATCAACTGCGTATTGAATATACACGTTTGGTTCACTGGGTGTTACCCCGTTGCATGCACCCATTACAAGTGCAACTATGGCAACAGATGCCAAGAAAAATAACTTTTTCATACCGACAATGTTTTATAATGTTTCACTTATTTATTCACCAGTTTATATCTCTTGCTTCCATCTACTTTCTTTGCAGGAGTAAGAACTTTGCATTTTTCTATTCTAGCAGGCATAGAGGCAGGATCAGAAAAATTCATTGTAGCCATTTCTGATGCTTCCGACAGATAGTTGTATCCCAAAGCAAAAATACCGAAACTCATTGATCCCCAGTCATTTCCAAGATTTACACCTTCAGGAGACAAACGGAATGTGAAATAGTGAGTACCGTATCCATCAGGGTTATAGCAATCTTGGATATAGTTGGAAAAATACTGATCGATATCATCAAACTCATACAGAGGTTTACAATATGGTTGCCCATCGTCGCCATTCATAAATATTCCCAAACAATACCCCCAGGTGTTATCTTTAGTACCCGATTGTGTAAATTTAATGGTGATCTCTGCATCTCCACTTGATTGTAGACTACCGTCAATAGCAATTAATTTGGCTGCAGGTATATTCTGTATTCCGGGTTTCTCATACTGCTCAGTAGCCGTTTTGGCACTCACTTGAGTGTACGAATTGTTGTAGTTGGATGGTTCGTTTGTCATTTCACTCATAGAAGAATAATACATACCGTATTTATTCCATATTTCCGTAATATCAATCATCGCTTTCGGAGTATAATACGAGTTACTCTTCGTATAATAGACATTTTTGTATTCACCATCTGAGTAGTATTCTTTTAACTCATGATCCTCACTCATTCCGAAATTAAGACCCCAAAATATAGGACTTTGAGTCATGGTAACCTGCTCGCTACCCATAAACAACTCACCTTTTGATCCTCTTTTGAAAGTTTGATAACCAGGATTGTTGAAATCGAAATTTCTCACTTGTTTTACAGTGGCAGTATTTCCGCTCACTTCTGTAACTTGCATGATGGTGCATCCTGCACTGTGAGAAGTTTTCGTACCTGAACCATAAGCCACATACGACATACTGCTTTCAAAACGATAAACAAATATGTTTCCTTTCTGATTGAAAGCAGCGTTGAAAACATCGAATCCTTCGGTAGTTGTACCTGGATTTGTACCAGGTGTGTCAGGATTATCCGGATTGTCAGGATTATCCACCGGAACTTGATTATTGCATGCAGTAAATCCTGCAAACAAAATCATCATAAATATTAAAAAGCAGAACTTTTTCATACAAATCTATTTATTAATTTTTAAAGAAATATTTTCTTATTTTTTTAACACACACAAATTTATGACATATTTCTTATATGTCATTTGCAAAATCGTACAAAAAGTTTGTAGAATCGTACAAACTTCTTATTTACAAATAATTAAATAAAAAATAAAAGGGATAAAAACCCTCTTTTTAGGGGTGAAAATTTTTTTTTCTTAAAGAAAAATGCGGAAGAAGAGATCCTATTAACATTGGAAGAATGGTGTTGAGTACCCAAAGGAGTACAGCAGAGATGGCGATTGCTGCAATATTTGTGCTGAACAATCCGAAAATCACCATCGACCAACTACCTCTGATAGCAGCATCTGCTACGGGTACAGAAGGAGTGACCGTAATAAGCAGATAATAGGCAGGAATAGCAACAATAGCTTCGTGCAAACCGAGTTCAACTCCGCAGAAATACATCACCAGCCAAAGTTGCAGACAATATACAGAATAACGAAGGAGAGAAAGAAGGAAAGTTACAAAAAAGCGCTTATAAGAAAATACGGAGAGCACCAAAAGGGTGTTCTTCAATTTTCCTTCTTCGAGTTTGGGTGAGATTTTTTTCGATAAAATCGGATAAAAGACGATAGTGATGATTTGCAAAAACAACATTCCTACACAAAGCCATTCTACCCAGCGAAGTCCTCCTATTCTTTCTAAAATGATTATACATGAAGGCATACCAACCATCACCTGCAAAAAGGCCAATGCCAAAGTACCGATGAAACCGAGGGTTATTGCTTCCAACCAGCAGTTTTTATTTTTCATCATGGTAACTCTTGCCGGATAGTCGCCAAGTCGACTTGGAGTGAGAAAAGCTCCGATGAAACCGAAATAAGTCTGTCTTTGCGCTTCTCTCAAAGACATTGGTTCAATATCCTTAAGCAAATATCGCCATTTCATCGATTCAAACAATATATTCACCGGAAAAAGCAATACTGCAACAAGGATACATAAATATTGAAAAATACCTGCATTGGAAAAATGTTCGCCGAGTGATGACCAATCGTCATAGATAGTAAGTCGGTATGCCAAATAAGCATATGCTGCAATCACCAAAATCCATTGCAGAAACTGAATTATATGTTTTTTGGAAAACGACAACGAATATTTATTTTTGTGTGAAAATGTGAAAAACACTTCTATATTTTTTTGCTTTTTCGGAATGAATAATACTTCTGACCGAAATAGCTGATGGCAACAGTAAGGATAGTGATTATCATCTTTGAAGGAGTAGGATAAACACCACAAACATCCACAAGAAGTTTCAAACCGAAATAGTTTATTGCCAAGTTGACAGCAACTATAGATATATAACGCAAAAATTGCCGCCATCCCTTAAGATCCGACTGACGAAAAGTTACATATTTATTAAGCCAGAATCCTGTAAGCAAAGTAATAGGAAACACAATGCAAAGGGCAGCAATATGCGGAGTAAGACACCACTCTCTATTAAATAAGGTAAAATAAACCAACTCATGTCCAACCACAAAGTTGTACATTATAAAATAAAGTACCCAGTCGAGCACCATATTTCCTGCTCCGCAAGCGCCATAACGGAAAAACTCTTCAGAGCATAAACGACTGAAGGGTTGATAGAAGAAATCTATTATTTTCGTTATATAACGCGCTATTATTTGCATATTTGGAAAAGTTTTAATACCTTTGCAGTCGCAAAATTACGACAATTCTCGTAATTATGCAAATAAGTTTCACTAAATACCTCTAATATGGACTATCACGCGGATGCTCAAAGTACGTGCCAAGAAAGCGCTGGGTCAGCACTTCCTTCGGGATTTGAGTGTGGCTCAGCAAATAGCCGAAAGTCTGATATTCTCAGAAGATAAGATGAGAGTATTGGAAGTAGGACCGGGAATGGGAGTTTTAACCCAGTTCCTGCTCCGCAATCCGCGTATTGATCTTACAGCCATAGAACTGGATCGTGAATCAGTAGATTATCTCACAGTAAACTTTCCTGAACTTCATCTTATTCAAGGCGACTTTTTGCGTCTTGACTTGAATATTTTATATCCTGATGGAGAGTTTTGCGTGATAGGAAATTATCCTTACAACATATCTTCGCAGATATTTTTCAAAGTGCTTGAATATAAAGACCGTATTCCCTGCTGCTCGGGTATGATACAAAAAGAAGTGGCAGAACGTCTTGCTGCCAAACCAGGAAACAAGAGCTATGGAATACTCTCGGTATTGATGCAAGCATGGTACAATATTGAATATCTTTTTACGGTTCACGAGCATGTATTCGATCCTCCACCAAAGGTTAAATCAGCAGTAGTTCGTTTTACCCGCAACAAGCGACGACGATTAGATTGCAACGAACAGTTGTTCAAACAAGTGGTAAAGACCGCATTCAACCAACGCCGAAAACAGATGCGCAACTCTTTGATGACTCTGCTCGGAAAAGGTAATCCCCTTCTCGAAACAGATATTTTCAAGAGGCGCCCGGAACAATTAAGCGTAGAAGAATTTATCAGTTTAACCAATCTAATTGAAAAAAACAATGTCGGAACTCAGAATATTCTATAAAGACAATGAGAAAATAAAAATCTCAAAGACACTTGATATACTCCAAAAGATTGAAAAGAAAGATATAATATGGATAGATCTTCTGGATGTAAAAGAAGAGGTGGAAACCGAACTTGAGCAATTTCTTAAAATCTATATTCAGGAAGATGAAGAGATGGAGGAAATCGAGATGTCAAGCCGTTATATGCAAACGGATGACAGTATTGTGGTGAACTCCAACTTCTTGAAAGACACATTTGAAGTATGCCCTGTAAACTTTATTATAAAACAAGGTGTACTGGTGACTGTTCGTGATGACGAATTGGGTACTTTCAACGATACAGTAAAGAAGATGTTTGTAAACACCAGAAATTTCCCGAGCGGTTTTCATGTTTTTGTTGCGTTAATGGAAACACGAGTTGAATATGATGCCGACTTAATCGAGGATACTACCGATCTTATCACCAATCTATCAACCGACATCAATAAAGCAAGCGATCACGTAGATGAAGATATTCTGATACAAATAAAGGACTTGCAAGAAAAAGTGACCATCATCAGACAGAATGTGATGGATAAACAACGTGTTATAAGCAACGTATTAAAATGCGATTTCTTCCCTAAAGATTTGCAAGCTCGACTGAGTATGATTATTAAAGATATCAATTCACTGTTTGAATATACTCGTTTCGGTTTTGATCGTCTGGACTACCTGCAGGATACCTTCCTTGGTCTTGTAAACATTGAACAAAATAAAATAATAAAAATATTCACTATAGTAAACATAGTATTTTTGCCACCTACTTTGATAGCAAGTATGTACGGAATGAACTTCGACTTTATGCCTGAACTTCATTGGAAATTAGGTTATCCGTTTGCTATACTTATAATGGTTGTGTTTACATTATTTGTATTGCTTATATTCAAATTGAAAAAATGGTTGTAATTATAAATCAAAGTAATAATAAAAAAGCCGTCAATGAATAGACGGCTTTTTTTGTTTAATTTTTTTAAATTAACTCATAAGAAGCATTTTTTCAATTGGTTTTATTGCTTGCTTTGCTATGAATGAATCAACTTTTATTTCATATTTTTCATCCCTCAAACACTCATATAGTTTTTCTAGAGTATTAAGACGCATATATTCACACTCATTACATGAACAAGGAGTAAGTTTTCCATCAACCATCATTTCGGTTGCTTCAGGAGGAACAGGAATAAAAACTTTATCCGGACATGCTTCCTGCATCTTATGCAAAATACCACTCTCGGTTGCTACAATAAACTCCTTCTTATCGCTATTTTTAGTATAATTGAGCAGTGCTTCGGTAGATCCAACTACATCCGCCATATTAATTATAATTTGTTTGCATTCCGGATGTGCAAGTATTTTTGCCTCAGGATTTTCTTTTTTAAGTTTCAAAAGTTCCTCTACTGAAAAACGACTATGAACATGACAAGCTCCATTCCACAGACACATCTCACGACCAGTTATACTATTTATATAATTACCAAGATTTTTGTCAGGTCCAAACAATATTTTTTTATCAGTAGGAAGTTGCTTAACTATTTTTAGTGCATTGCTGGAAGTAACTACCACATCAGTCAGTGCCTTAACGGCTGCAGATGTGTTTACATAACTTACCACCAATGAGTCAGGATTATTATTTTTCCATTCTGCAAGATCTTCCGCTTTGCAAGAATCGGCAAGCGAACATCCGGCTTCAGGATCAGGAATGAGCACTTTTTTATTAGGACATATTATCTTTGCCGTTTCACCCATGAAATGCACTCCGCAAAGTACTATTATATCAGCATCTGTATTGGCAGCTTTTCTAGCTAAAGCAAGACTATCACCTATAAAATCTGCTATATCTTGAATTTCAGGACGCTGATAATAATGAGCCATAATAACTGCATTTTTTTGTTTACGCAGTTTGTTTATTTCATATATAAGTTCATTTTTCAACATAAGACAATATAGATATTTTCTAAATTATTTTTTTATGTGGTTTTTATATATTGTTGAAAATGTTAATAAGTAACATAAAGTGCTGATATTATTTTTATTATGTATGTTGATAACTTTGTATGAAAATAATGTTTTATGTTGGAAAATTTTTACTAAAAAAGTTATTAAACAATTATTAACATTATTTTAAAAAGTTTTCAACAATGGATATTAAAAAGCATATGCAAAGCTGACATGCCAGGTCCAATTCCACATATGTTGATGTATTTCAGTATTTTGTTTTACAAGATTATTTAATCCAAAGTCGTACCCGCCATATACACTATATTTATCCCATTGCAAACCGAGTCCTATTCCATATTGAATATTTGGTCTTATAAGTTCATGTGATGAAAAACGATCATATTTTTCGGTGTGAACATCTTTAGATTTAAGCCATGCTTTGGTTTCATCATTAAGATTGGTTTTCATATAGTCGGTTTGTGCTATTCCTATTACCAACTGCGGACCTGTATAGAACATAAGTGAGAGTTTTTTCCATAATTTTATATATATAGTGGCACGAACAGGAATTGCCAGATTATGACTTAATACTCTATGTTTAATGGATTGTTCGGAATAATCACTTGTGTTTATATTTTTCCAATGTTGCGAATTTTGTCCGTATGAAATCTGATAAAACAGTCCGGTTTGAATGGAAAAATAATAAGGAAGATTGAAATCGAACGTAACACCTAATTGTGGTCCATAAAGATGCTGTTCGGGAAATGAAGTGTCTAATGAATGCTGCCATTCCTGCAAATAACCGACATTCAAGCGATAGGTGACAGAAAATTTATACGGTTGAACATCCGGTTTCTTATTATTTTCTTCTATATTGAAGTTTATTTCATTTTTAGCTTCCTGAGCAAAAACAGCGGAAGTGAAAAGAAAAATAAAACCTATGAAAAGATATTGCCTCATTATTATATATATGTCTATTAAAAGAAAATGTGTATAATTAATTTTGCTGCAAAGATAATGTAAAATTGTGTAATATCCAAATTTATTACTATCTTTGCAGTCAAATGAAAACAGTAAGTGAAGGAATAGTGCTTCATATGCAAAAATACACGGATAAATCGAGTATTTTGCATGTTTATACCCGTGATTATGGCAGAATGACATATATGGTGTATGGAAAACGTGGTAAAAACAATGAATATTTTCTTGCTTCAGAGCCTTTTTCTCTCGTTGAAATCGAAGCAAATCACGTTACAGGAAGGGATATACAGACACTTGAAAAAATAAGTTTTTCTTATATAAATAACGGCATTTTACAGGATATTCGAAAACGTTCGGTAGCAGTTTTTATTTCAGAAATACTTTACCGTACTTTACGTCATCCGGAACCTGACACAAATCTTTTTGATTATTTGAAAAACGTGGTAAAAACGTTGAATGAGTCGGTTTCATCAGAAAATATTCACTTACGATTTCTTGTAGACTATACTTACTATCTTGGTATAATGCCGGAATTGGACCAACACGGAATGATGCTTGATATCACCACAGGATTATTGATAAAACCGTGCGAAATGGACAATTGTTTTTCTGTGGAGGAAACCAATCTACTGATAGATCTTTATAAAAATACGAATATTCAAATAGATCGTATAACGAGACAAACTTTGCTTGACAAACTGTGTTTGTATTATGAATGTCATCTTCCCGATTTCTTTTCTCCTAAGTCGCTCGACGTACTTAAAGAGGTGTTTGACTGATAGTTGCACGCTAAAAGCGTGATCAATTATTTTGAAAGTAAAAAAAATACAAATTTTTCTTTGCATGTTTCTATTTTTTTTATTAGTTTTGCAGTTGCTAATTTGGCATCATGTGCTTTGATGTCTGAAACCATGTTTTGTGCTGAAACACAAAGGTTTATTGAGATTTAAAAATAATATTAACAACATAAAAAATACAAAAATGGGTTTATTTTCGTTTACACAAGAGATTGCAATTGACCTTGGAACTGCGAATACTATCATCATTTGTGATGATAAAGTAGTGGTGGATGAGCCATCTGTAGTGGCTATCAGTCAAGCAGAAAACCGTATGGTAGCAGTAGGCAGAAAAGCACAACAGATGATAGGTCGTGGTGGTACGATGATTCGTACTGTTCGTCCGTTGCGTGATGGTGTGATAGCCGACTTCTATGCATGTGAGATGATGATTCGCGGTATGATTAAGATGATTCCGCAGCGCAACCGTTTGTTTACTCCTTCAATTCGTATGGTGGTTTGTATACCTTCAGGCTCCACTGAAGTAGAGATTCGTGCCGTTCGTGACTCCTCAGAACATGCTGGAGGAAGAGATGTCTATATGATTTATGAACCGATGGCGGCGGCAATAGGTATTGGTATAGATGTGGAAAGTCCGGAAGGATGTATGATAGTGGATATAGGTGGTGGTACTACAGAGATTGCCGTTATTTCGCTTGGAGGTATTGTAGCAAACAAATCCATCAAGACAGCAGGTGATGATCTGAATGCCGATATCATCGATTATATGGGTCGTATGCATAACTTACGTATAGATGAACCTACTGCAGAACGTATAAAGATTCAGGTGGGTTCGGCACTTACAGAACTTGAGGATGCTCCTGAAGATTATATAGTTATAGGTCCTAACAAAGTGACAGCTTTGCCAACCGAAGTGCCTATCTCTTATCAGGAGATAGCACACTGTTTGGAAAAGAGTATTTCCAAGATAGAGAATGCTATTCTGCAGGCACTTGAACAAACACCTCCTGAATTATATGCCGATATTGTAAAGAATGGTATTTTCCTTACCGGTGGTGGTGCTTTGCTTCACGGATTGGCAACTCGTTTGACCAACAAGATAACCATTCAGTTCCATGTGGCTGATGATCCTCTGCATGCTGTGGCTCGCGGTACAGGTATAGCTTTGAAGAATGTAAACAACTTCAACTTCCTTATTCGCTAATTCCGTAACCCGTCATTCATAACTGAGAATGAAGACTCTGCTTCAGTTTTTGGCGCGATATAGTATATTGCTGCTGTTTCTGTTGTTGGAAACAGTGGCATTTATACTCTTGGTTCGACATAACAGTTATCCGCAGAGTGCCTTTCTGACTTCAGCAAACAAACTTTCGGCCGGACTATATGAAATAAACAGTTCTATAACCGGTTATTTCGGTTTGAGAAAGCAAAACAACATTCTAATGGATGAAAATGCGGAGCTCAGAAACCGGGTGAATACTCTTGAAAATCAGTTGGAATATGCGTCTCTGGATTCGGCTATCACTTATATTCATTCCGAGAAAAATATTGAGTATAGAGCTGCAAAAGTTATCAATGCAAGCACCAATCAGCAGCGCAACTATCTTACTATCAACAAAGGAAAAGTAGATGGGGTGGATGTAGACATGGGTGTGATAAGCAAAGATGGAGTGGTTGGAATAATAAGTTCGGCTTCTGACCATTTTGCAGTAATCATACCGATATTGAATCCGCTTCTTTCGGTGAGTTGCAAACTTAAGAAAAACGGTTATGTGGGTTCACTCCACTGGAATGGGCGCGACTATCGATATGCGAGTCTGATAGATATTGCACGTCATATAGAAGTAGAGGAAGGCGACACGGTGCTTACCAGCGGACTTTCAGAAGTTTTTCCCGGTGGAATGCCTGTAGGTGTGGTGGATAAAGTGGAACTTTCGGAGAGTGATGCTTACTATAAAATAAGAGTGCGACTGGCGGTTAATTTCCGCAATCTGGAATATGTAACAGTTATAGAAAACAAAAACCGGCTAGAGCGTCTTTATTTGGAGAAAGAGGCAAAGAAAGAATGAACATCTGGATAGAAAACATATTGCGTTATCTGCTGCTATTTGTTTTGCAGGTGCTGCTGTTTAACAACTTACAGTTTATGGGTGTATTCAGTCCATGCCTGTATGTACTCTTTCTTATAGCGCTTCCCCCTACTCTTCCGCGTTGGGTTGAATTGCTAATAGGATTCTTTGCCGGTCTGATTTTAGATATATTCTGCAATACTCTCGGAGTACAGACAGCGGCTTGTACGCTTGTGGCTTATCTTCGTCCTCTTATGTTCAAAAATATGATTCAGGACAACGACCGACTGAATACCACTCCTTCGGGTGTAAGTCTTGGTAGAGCAGTGTATATTAGATTGGTCGTGATTTTGGTGCTTGTTCATCACACAGTCATGTTCTCTTTGATAGCATTCAGTTTCCACAACTGGTGGCTTACTCTTCTTCAGATCTTTTGCAGCAGTCTGCTTACTATTGTCATGATATTGGGATTGGATTTGATGCGTAGAAATTAGGAAGATTAGAACTACACACTATGATAAACGATGAGTTTTACAAACGGCGTTATATACTTACAGCCATCATTATGGTGGTTGTAGTTGTTTATATATGTCGTCTGTTTGCTCTTCAGATAGTAGATAAAGATACGAGTGAAAAGGCGGAAACGAATGCGTTGGTAAAACAAACCGTTTATCCACCGCGCGGACTTATATATGACAGAAACGGCGAGTTGCTGGTATTCAACCAACCTATATATGAAGTGACGATGATTATGCGGGAGATGCGCAACGGATTCGATACTACAGGATTTTGCCGTGATCTGGACATAACTCGCGAAACTTTTGATTTGAGGATAGATGACATAAAGAACAAAAAGAAAAACCGCGGGTATTCGCAATATACTCCGCAGGTGTTTCTTTCCCAACTCAGCAAGGAAGATATAGCAGTATTGCAGGAGTCGCTCTATAAATATAAGGGAATCAATATCAGAAAAAGAACGTTGCGTGATTATACCTATTCGGCTGCGGCTCAAGTACTTGGAAGTGTAGGGGAGGTGTCGCAAAAAGATATTGATCGCGATAGTTACTATAATGCAGGTGACTATAGCGGTAGAGACGGAATAGAGCGTACTTACGAGAAAGTGTTGCGAGGAGAGAAGGGTGTGGAAGTGTTGATGCGCAATTCAAAAGGCATCATTCAGGGTAGTTATAAAAACGGAGAGATGGACGAGCCTGCCAAAGCAGGAGAGGATATTACCCTTACATTGGATATCCAACTTCAGATGCTAGCGGAAGAATTGCTTCAAGGCAAGATAGGCAGTGTGGTTGCTATTGAACCCCAAACAGGTGAGATTCTGGCGTTGGCAAGCAACCCTACGTGGGATCCGGCTTTGCTGGTTGGCAAACAGCGTTCCGCCAACTACAACATGCTTCAGAAAGACCCTACGAAACCTCTGTTCAACCGTGCCACGCAAGCGCAGTATCCTCCAGGATCCACTTTCAAGACTCTGCAGGCACTGATATGTTTGCAAGAGAATGCTATAACCCCCAACACCTTGTATGCTTGTGGTGGAAAAGGCACTAAACCGATAAGTTGCACGCACTCTCACGGATCTCCCGTTTCGCTTTTAGGGGCGTTGGAACAAAGTTGTAACCCTTATTTTTGGTGCGCTTTCCGCGATATGCTTGAAAAGGACGGATACGGAAACGGCAACGAGAAGTTCAAAAAACGTTTTGCTCTTTGGCGCGACGATGTCCTTTCTTTCGGATTGGGTCAGAAGTTCAAAGATACGGATGTAAGCGAGCAGTCGTCGGGTAATATACCGACTTCGGCTTTTTATGACCGATATTTTGGCAAGACAGGTTGGAAAGCCATCACTATCCGCTCGTTGTCGATAGGGCAGGGAGAGATAACAGTGACTCCTTTGCAACTCTGCAATATGGCTGCTTCAATTGCCAACGGAGGTTGGTATATCACTCCTCACTTGAATAGAAACGACACAATGAAGAACCATATTCACCAGACCAATGTAGACAAGCGCTGGTTTCCTCTGGTGAAGGAAGGTATGGAGCGCGTGATGACCAATGGAACAGGTCGTTGGTATCAGTTGGACAGCATTCGTTCGGGTGGAAAAACGGGTACAGCACAGGCAGGAAAGGGTAGGAAAGACCATGCTTTCTTTATAGGAATAGCACCTATTGACAATCCGCAGATAGCAGTTATGGTGGTTGTTGAAAACTCCGGTTTCGGTGCTACTTGGGCAGCTCCCATAGCCAGTTTGGTGATGGAGCAGTATCTTACAGGAGAGATACGCAGAACTGACCTTAGAAAGCGTATGGCAGATGCAGTTATTCATCCGGAAGTGAAAAACCTGAAGAAAAGAAAATAAGTTTATCATTAAACAATACTCGAGTGTCAAGAAACGGTAGCATATTGAGATCTGTAGACTGGGTAACAGTAGGTCTGTTTCTCTTTATGGCAGTGTTTGGACTCATAAATATTTATGGTGCCAGCTACGACTATGAGCATACCGATTTCTTCGCTTTTTCCTCGCGTTCGGGAAAACAGTTGGTATGGATAGCGGCTTCGCTCTTGATGGGAAGTATCATTATGCTTATAGACAGCAAGTCGTATGACATTTTGGCATATATCGTTTATGCAATATGGATAGTGGTATTGATCATCACACCTTTTGTCACGCATGAGATCAAAGGATCCAGGTCGTGGTTGGTATTGGGTCCGCTGAGTGTGCAACCTGCAGAGTTTGCCAAGTGTTTTACGGCTCTTGCTATTGCCAAATTCATGAGTCGATACGAATACAAAGTGCGTGATTTGCGCGATTTGATAATACCTTTTGCCCTGCTTTTTGTGCCGATGTTCATCATCATGGTTCTTCAGAAAGAAACGGGTTCGGCTCTTGTTTTTACGGCTTTTTTCTTGATGTTTTATCGTGAAGGAATGACTGGTTATATTCTTCTGATTGGTGCTGCAGCGGTGTTCTTTTTCATTCTGGTGATTCGTTTGAGTGTGGTTGCTGTGCCTCTCGGAACGGGTACGGTAGGAATGCTTGTAGTGCTTCTGTTGATACAGTTTATAGCCATCTGCTACCTCTTTTTCAAGTTGCGTATGCATAAAGAAGCGCTTATTCTGTCAGGGATAGTGGCGGTTACATATGGGGTAGGGTGTTTGCTTTGCATATGGTTTAATGTGAATTTTGATATAGTAGGCACCATCTCCGTTGGTCTGACGGTATTGTTTTTGGGATTTCTGTCGTTGCGTTGGAGACATAAAGAATTGCTTTTCCTGCTTATTTTCTCGCTTGTTTCGGCTGTATATTGCCACAGTTGCGATTTTGTGTTCAGTCATGTGCTTCAGAAACACCAGCGTGCACGTATTGAGTTGCTTCTTGGCTTGAAAGACGATCCAAGCGGAGTAGGATATAATGTGAACCAGGCGAAAATTGCTATTGGATCCGGAGGTTTTTGGGGTAAGGGATTTCTGCAGGGTACGCAGACCAAATTGCAGTTTGTTCCGGAACAGGCAACTGACTTCATTTTCTGCACGGTAGGCGAAGAATGGGGATTTGTGGGTACGTTTGTTCTACTTGTAGTTTATCTTGTGTTTATTTTGCGATTGATATATCTGGCGGAGCGGCAAAAAGACCGGTTTAGCCGAATATATGCTTATTCGGTAGCATCGTTTTTCTTTGTCCATTTGGCAATCAATGTGGGTATGGTGCTCGGTTTGCTGCCTGTAATAGGTATTCCTTTGCCGTTCTATAGCTACGGAGGTTCGTCGATGCTCGGTTTCACGTTGTTGTTGTTCATTCTGCTCCGTCTGGATGCTGCAAGGGTAGAGAAACAATAGCACCTGCCATTTAATGTCAGAAGGTTGACTTACAATTGCAACCTTATTAGAAGAATATGAATTTTGAATACGATATAATCGTTGTTGGTGCCGGCCATGCCGGTTGTGAAGCAGCCGCTGCTGCAGCGAATCTCGGCAGCAAGACTCTGCTTGTCACTATGGATATGAACAAGATTGCACAGATGAGTTGCAATCCTGCTGTTGGCGGAATAGCCAAAGGTCAGATAGTAAGAGAGATAGATGCTATGGGTGGACAGATGGGAATAGTAACAGACCGCTCTGCCATACAGTTTCGTATGCTCAACCGATCGAAGGGTCCTGCCATGTGGAGTCCCAGAAGTCAGAGCGACAGAAAGCGCTTTATAGAAGAGTGGGTCAAAACACTCTCTTCAACAGACAACCTTGGCATATGGCAAGATGTTGTTACTTCGCTGATTATCAAGGACAAACGTGTGGTTGGCGTGCATACGGCACTAGGTATTGACATAAAGGCGAAAGCAGTTGTGTTAACCAATGGCACATTCCTCAATGGACTGCTTCATTTCGGTTCGACACAGATAAAAGGAGGACGTATTTCGGAACCTGCATCGTATGGTCTGACTGAGCAGTTGAGAGAACTTGGATTCCAGACCGATCGTATGAAAACAGGCACCCCATGTCGTGTGGATGCGCGAAGTATTGACTTCAGCAAAATGACAGAGCAGATAGGAGAGGATGATTTCCACCATTTCTCTTATTTGCCATCGGTAAGAAGACAACTCAAACAGATGTCGTGCTGGATTACTTATACCAATGAGAATACTCACGAAGAATTGCGTAAAGGATTGGATCGCAGTCCACTCTACAACGGTCAGATACAAAGTATAGGTCCACGCTATTGTCCAAGTATAGAGACAAAGATTGTTACTTTTGCAGAGAAAGAAGCCCACCAGTTGTTTATTGAACCGGAGGGCGTTGATAGCAACGAATACTACGTGAACGGTTTCAGCAGTTCGCTTCCTCTTGATGTGCAACTTACTGCACTTCAGACGATTAGTGGTTTTAAGAATATAGTTATCTACCGACCTGGTTATGCTATAGAATATGATTTCTTCGACCCTACACAGCTTTATCATACTTTGGAGACAAAGTTGATAAAGAACCTCTTTTTTGCAGGTCAGATTAATGGTACCACAGGTTATGAAGAGGCAGCAGGTCAGGGTATGGTAGCTGGAATAAATGCGCATCTCAGTTGTGTTGATGGAGGTAGTTTCACTCTCTCTAGAGATGAAGCTTATATTGGTGTATTGATTGACGACTTGGTTAATAAGGGTGTAGATGAACCATATCGTATGTTTACTTCAAGAGCTGAGTATCGAATATTATTGCGTCAGGATAATGCAGATGTGCGTCTTACAGAAAGAGCTTATCAACTTGGTTTAGCTACAGCAGAACGTCGTGCTTTTTTGGTTAACAAGCAAGGGGAAGAGCAACGACTCACAGAGTTTTTAACTACTTATGTAGTTAAACCTACACAAATCAACTGTTGGTTGCAGACAAAAGACACACCTGATATCCAGCACGGCACTCACCTTATAGATTTGCTTCTTCGTCCGCAGATCTCGCTTCCTGAACTTGCGGAAGCAGTGCCTCAGTTGCATGAGATGATTGATAAAATCGAACAACAACGTCGTGAAGAGATAGTAGAAAGTACTGAGATCAATATAAAATACAAAGGTTATATAGAGCGCGAGCGTCTGGCCGCTGACAAGTTGCAGCGACTTGACAGCATCCGTATTCCTGCAGGATTTCGTTATGATGATTTGCAGTCGCTCTCAACTGAAGCGCGGCAGAAACTGAACAAGATACAACCGGAAACAATAGGTCAAGCGAGTCGTATACCAGGTGTCTCGCCCAATGACATCAGTGTCTTGCTTGTTTTGATGGGACGTTAGTTGAGTATTCTCAACTAAAAATGAAGTTTAATAGCAAATAAAGTGTTCAAAAATTAACCTCTGTTCCACGTGGAACAATATGGAAACAATTGCTCTCTATCCCACATATAGATGAGATATCAATACTAAAGAGATTTTTCTCTGAAAAAGAGGTTTAGAGAGATCGAACATTGCTTATCAACAAATAAAACACCATATATTATGACACAAGAAGAAGTAAAGGGTATAATTCGCGATGTACCCGATTTCCCGAAGAAAGGAATCCTGTTCAAGGATTTGACAACCGCTTTTATCAACCCCGACTGTATGCAGTGGTTTACAGACGAGATGGTGAATGCCTACAAGAACAAGAGTATCACTAAGGTGCTTGGTATTGAATCGAGAGGTTTTGTTGTAGCTCCTATAGTTGCCAACCAGCTGCATGTGGGTTTCGTTCCAGTACGCAAGAAGGGCAAACTCCCTGCCGACGTGGTAGAGCAGAGTTATGAGAAAGAGTATGGCACCGACACAATAGAGATTCATCGCGACAGTCTGAATGCCGATGATGTGGTTATGATTCATGACGATTTGCTGGCAACGGGTGGTACGATGGCAGCAGCTGTTGCATTGGTTAAAAAATTCGGTGTAAAACGTATATACGTCAGTTTTCTTGTAGAACTCGACTTTCTGGAGGGTAGAAAAGTATTCGGCGATGATGTGGAAGTATTTTCCTTGATTCACTTCTGATTCAAAATAGACTACATTTTTTGAAAAACGCCATACATAGATAGTGTCTAGTGGTGATTTTCAGAGAGTAGGAATTATGTCGCAAACAGATCACATACAGCAGATACTGGCTTCACTTCCCGAGAAGCCTGGTGTATATCAGCATCTGGATAAAGATGGTGTGATCATTTATGTGGGTAAGGCAAAGAATCTGAAGCGGAGGGTAAGCAGTTATTTCCAAAAAGATCACGACTCGCTAAAGACACGGCAGTTGGTGAGCAAAATAGCAGATATTCACTACATTGTGGTAGATTCAGAGCAAGATGCTTTTCTTCTGGAGAACAATCTGATAAAGCAATATCAGCCGCATTACAATATTCTGCTCAAGGATGGCAAGAGTTATCCTAGCATCTGTATTACGCGAGAGGAGTATCCTCGTGTGTTCAAGACCCGTAATATAGTTAAGAGTGCGGGTGAGTATTACGGACCCTACAGTTTTGGCAATACTGTTGATCTGGTTTTAGAGCTTATTCATGATCTGTATCCCCTAAGAACTTGCCGTCTGCCTCTTACAGAGGCAGGTGTCAGGGATGGGCGCTTTAAAGTTTGCCTCAAATATCATATTAAACGCTGTTGTGGTGTGTGTGAAGGATTGGTTAGTCGTGAGCAGTATAGCGAGTATATAGATGAAGTGAGGAAGATCATTAGAGGTGATGCGCATGAGATAAGCAAAAAACTTCTTGATGAAATGGAGGTTTTGTCTGGACAGATGCGCTTTGAAGAGGCGCAAGAGGTGAAACTTAAGTATGACCTCCTGGAGCGTTTCAAGAGCAAGACCGTGATAGCCAACACAGGTGTGCGTGATACTGATGTATTCGGATATCTGGAGCAAGACGACAACGTATATGTGTCGATGCTTCGTTTGCATAACGGTAGTGTGGTGCAAGGTCAGACTGTTGAGTACAAGAAGATGGTTGAGGAAGATAAAGAGGAGACTCTAGGTAGGGCTATTATGGAGTTGAGGCGGCAATTAGGAAGTGATACTAAAGATATTGTGGTGCCGTTTATCCCCGATTTCATCGAAGAAAATCTGCGTGTCAGTCTGCCTTCGCAAGGTGATAGAAAGCGCCTTCTTGATCTTGCCATGCAGAATGTGCGGCAATACGCTCACGACAGGCTTAAGCAGCAGGACAAACTCAATCCCGACCAGCGAGCAACGCGCATTTTGACTGCTTTGCAACGAATGCTCAAACTAGAGAAAATGCCCGTTTTTATCGATAGTTTTGACAATTCGAACATCCAAGGCACAAATCCGGTGGCAGGTTGTGTTGTGTTCAAAATGGCGAAACCGAGCAAGTCGGATTACAAGCGCTTCATGATAAAGACAGTAGAGGGGCAAGACGATTATGCATCGATGCGTGAAGTGGTATACAGAAGGTATCGAAAAATTCTCGATGAAAGCGCTACCTTGCCTGATTTGATCGTAGCAGATGGAGGTGTAGGTCAGATGCATGCCATTCGTGAAGCAGTAGAGGACCAATTGGGGTTGAAAATACCTATTGCAGGTTTGGTGAAAAATGACAAGCACAGGACCAATGCTTTGCTTTTTGGGTTCCCTCCACAAGAGATCGGATTGCGGCCGACCGATGAAGTTTTTCATTTCCTCACACAGATACAGGACGAGGTGCATCGTTTTGCCATTAGTTATCATAAAAATCGTAGAAATAAGGCACAGACTCATAGTGAACTTGATGATATTCAAGGAGTTGGAGAGAAATCGAAGCAACTTTTGCTCAAGACTTTCCGCAGTGTTCGTCGTTTGCAGGAGGCAAAATTGGAAGAGATATCTTCAGTAATAGGAACTTCCAGAGCTACAGCAGTTTACGAGCATTTTCACGGCAAAAATCCGCTTTGAGAATTTAATATTTCTCTTCTTTCTTTGTGTTAATGCAGAAAATAATCCCGTTTTTTAACTTTTTCTGTAACCATTTCTCATGTATTTCTTTTTTGTGATAAAGAATGATTCAAAAACTGACTGTAGATTTCTTTTGAGTTGTTTCAAGCATGTTGTATTGTCCACTTTCATTTTTTTTATGCCTGTCAAGTTGTGTTTGTTTCTGTTTGAACACAGAGTGAGAAACCGCGAATCGACAATACAATAAATCAGTATTATCTACGCTTATCCGTTACGAAGAAACGATCTCTGCTTGTTCTCGTTCTTTTATGTGAACGGTTGGCAGAGCTTTACGTATTAATTCTCAATTAATTTTGTACTTTCGCAAAAAATCTGTATATTTGCACTCTAAAAAAATACATATTGCCTTAAATAAAGGATGTAACAAAAAAGAAAGATAATATAGATATTAAAATAAAAAAATACAGCAACACTAAATTAAACCCAAATCCTTATGAGTACTGAAAAATCAACAAGCGGATGCGGAATATTTATAGTATTCCTTATAGTCGCAATAGCGGCAGCAGTTGCCATACTCTGGTGGAGAGGTATCATACCATCGGGTAAAGAAGCATTGGAAACCGAACAACAGGAAGCAAGTGTTGTAGAAGAAGAAACGTCTTCCGAGTTCAAGGTGTCGAAAGCCGAATGGAATGAAATGCAGAAAGAACTTAAACAGCTAAGACAAGAAGTGAACACCCTGAAATCCGGAAAGATAACAACTACTACGACCAACAAACAACAATCGTCCACTGCAAAAACATCGACCCAGACAACGCAGACATCATCTGAAACAACATCAAAGACATCTACTACTCAAACAACAACCGCTACGCAGACCACAAGCATTAATCAGAATGCGGTGACTCTATCCAATTACTCGCATGACTGGGTGGAATCGAAAGCCACAGTGGCTCTCAAAAACAACCTTACCGACAAAACCATCACAAGCGTAACCGGACGAATGATATACTACGACATGCAAGGCAACATGCTCGATTATAAAGATTTCACGCAAGCAGTAACGATAGATCCGGGCATGGTGAAGAGTTTCAGTCTGTCAGGATATGGTTATAGGGAGAATTATGCATACTACAAAAGCCAGACTGCTGCCTCCACCCCTGACCGCAAGTACAAAGTATCGTTTCAGTTGAAGTCATATAAGACTCTTTAAATGCTTATAATCAAAACAAACGAACTATATGAAAAAAATCATTACATTATTGGCATGTGTGCTGGTGATATTGAGCGCTTGCAACAACAATGGCGCCAACCTCTATCTTCTTCCCAGCACGGTGAATGCATCCGCAGAAGGGGGTGAATTCGAAATTGTCGTTACCTACGATGGCGGATGGGAATTCAATGCGTTCGATCTGGCTGAATACGATTGGATCAGTCTGTCGCAGTCAGAAGGTGCAAGAGAAACCAACGTGAAACTCACTGTAGCAAGCAACCCGTCGCAAGAACCACGAATGGCATCCGTCAAACTTAAAGCAGAGCACAGACAGCTTGCAGTATTGGAAGTGAATCAGGAAGGTAACACCGTAGGAATACAACTCTCAACGATCGGTTTAGAAGTGCCTGAAGTTGGAACATCGGTGACGGTAGATATCTTCACCGACTGCAAATGGCAAGTGAAGAATCCTGTGTCGTGGGTAAAAGTGACTCCTGACATTGGACGAGGCAATGCAACCATAACGATAGATGTGAATGCTACCGATAAGTTCTATACCACCGAAGCTGTTCTGACCGTATGCGAATACGGAGGCAACCCCGACAACAAAGCACTGCTTACGATTAGCCGTGCAGGCAACCCTATACCCACATTCCAAGTGGCGGCGGACAAGAAAGTACATCTGGCATCCGGCAACCTGCAGTATCGATCTGAATCCGACGAGTGGCACATTGCCAAACCCCTCGAATGGATAGGCGCCAATAACAGGTTCATCGAACCCACGTTCGGCGGTTATATCGACCTCTTTGGATGGGGAACGAGCGGAAAAGTGCAGAACGTACCCGTAACACAATATGAAAAAGACGTTACCAAATATGCCACTCCCGGCGAAGACCTGAAGGGTATTTCCGACTGGGGATACAATCCTGTGAAAGACGAGTTATACGGCATAGAAGGTCCGTGGCGCACACTGACAATGGAGGAATGGGCGTTTTTGATAGACAACCATGACGTAGATTTCGCTTATTGCGGTGACACGTATTTCCTCATCATTTATCCGGATGGAGAAACCATTTCCGGTCCGAATCTGGGTCAGGATATATATTGTTCGGAATACACCCAAAATATGGTTGATGATCTTATTTCGCGTGGTTGCGCGTTGCTTCCGTTGGCGGGATACAGAGACGGACAGGATGTACATAATGTAGACTTGGGTACTTTCCCAAAGTTAGGTGCATATTGGACATCGACATGCATGTGGTCGATGTCGCAAACCGATTCGGACTACAAGTATAAAAGTGTAGCATTGATGCTCACTTCGCAGACGATACCATACTACAAGGTAAATTTCCAAACGAGTGCATTCTACTTTGGCTACTCAGTCCGCCTCGCAAGCGATGTGATGGAATAGTTTTACATACACAAATAAGGCAAACAGGCATCACCATGGCCTATCGGCTATGCCATGCGAAGAGGGGAAGAACAGTCTGAACCTTTCTGATGATACAACTTAATGATGAACGACAACGTATATTATTTGGTGACGGGAGCTGCGGGGTTTCTGGGACTGACCGTAACCAAACAACTTGTAGAACAAGGTGCCAAGGTAAGAGCCTTCATTCTACGAAACGATCCTGCTCGCAAATTTCTTCCACCGGAAGTGGAGATTTTCGAAGGCGACCTGACACGGAAAGAGAGTCTCAGATCCTTTTTTCTGCTTCCTGAAGGCGCAGAAGCATATGTGCTGCATATAGCCAGTATCGTTACGGGTGATCCGGAATATAACCCGAAGGTGATGGATGTGAATGTAGGTGGAACGAAAAACGTTATCGACCTCTGCCTCGAGATGCCAGGACTCAGGAAACTGGTGTACTGCTCGAGCACAGGTGCCATTCCAGACCAACCCAAAGGTGTGGCAATCAAAGAGATAGATCATTTCGATGCTTCGCTTGTGCCCGGATGTTATGCACAAAGCAAAGCCATGGCATCGCAAGCTGTGCTCGATGCCTGTCATCAGAAGGGGTTGCATGCCTGCATTGTTCATCCGAGCGGCATCATGGGACCCGGCGACCTGGCACGCGGAATGATAACCACCACTCTGGCTCGCATCTTCAAAGGCGACCTGCCTATGGGAGTCGGGGGCGACTTCAATCTGTGTGACGTGCGCGACCTGGCAAATGGAGTGATCAATGCCGCAGAAAAAGGACGCGACGGAGAGTGCTATATCCTGGCCAACGAACCTGTCACTTTCAAGGACTTTAGCAAAATGGCGTTCAACGTAAGCGGGGGGAAGCCGATACGCGTTTTCCTGCCTCTATCACTCGTTAAGATAGCGGCAAGAATAATGGAAGGATTGGCAAAGATAACTGGTAAAAAACCGATTCTCACCACTTTTTATATCGCCAGTCTGGAGAGAAACAATTGTTTCGACTCCACCAAAGCAAAGACAGAACTTGGTTATCGCAGTCGTCCTTATCAGGAAACAATCAAAGACCATGTAGAGTGGATGAAAGCAGAGGGTATTTTGTGAGTGGTATATTAATATTTTTAAAATAAGACATTTCATAAACTCGAAAGTTGCTTGTTCGTAAAACTTTCACTAATTTTGCAGTCGTTATTAAAAAGAGCAGATGAAAGAATACAAACTGATACAGACAGAACATGGGATAGAGATGTATGATGCGGATGGGAAACTATTGCCGGCAATCGACGTGTTGCAGGTTTACCCAGACCGACGAGTGTATGCCTTTTATGGACAGATGGGTGCAGGAAAAACCACCTTCATCAAACAACTGTGCGAAGAGATGGGAGTTGAGGATGTAGTCAACTCGCCTACGTTTGCGATAGTGAATGTGTATGAGAGGTTAGAGGTTAAAGGTGAAGGGTTAGAGGTTGCAGATAACACATTATGCAGAGAGATATATCATTTTGACTGCTACCGACTGAAAAATCTGCAGGAAGCTATGGATATGGGTGCGGAAGATTATCTGTACTCGGGCAACTATTGCTTTATTGAATGGCCGGAGATGATAGAAGACCTTCTGCCGGAAGAGACCGTAAGGGTTTACCTCAGCACCACTCTTTCGGAAGGAGAACGAATTTTGAAAGTAGAATGAGGAAACTTTTTGTCATATTGTTTGTTATATGCTATGTAGGCACTTATGCACAGGAAACAGTGTACGAAGGGAAGTTGCATGAGGATATACTGACTCTGAGATGGGGAGGAATATGGCAATACGACGAATATCTGAGTCCGCTGAGATATGACGGACAGTTTATTGCGGTGCAGAACGAATGGTGGCAGGGATTTGAAAAAGTTGAAGAGGACTGGCAACATGTGGGTAAAGTGAAGATACAGGGTGCGAGGTTGTACAACGATGCATATACCAACATGGTGTACGCATTGGGTGTGCAAGGCGGATGGGGGGCGCATTTTGATTTCTCACGGATGATGGGAGTGGGCGGTTTACACCTGTTTGTAGGTCCGTATCTGGACGTGGATCTACTGGGTAAAGAGCTTGTCAACAACGTGAACAAACCCTACTCTTTCGACCTCAGTATGGACATAAAAGCACATGCAGGACTAAGCTACAGTTTCTCTGGCAAACGGACTTCATACAAGGTGAGATATACCGCGATGACGAGTCTGATCGGTGCACAATTTGTGCCGGAATACGGCGAGAGTTACTACGAACTGACAGAAGGAATAATAGGAGGAACGATAGGACTGAGCAGTCTGCATAACCATTTGACTATCCGTCAGGAACTGACGATGGATTTTCAGTTCCCGCATTCGTCGTGGCGTTTTGGAGTGGAACACGAATATATACGACACAACATGAACAACCTGCATTTCCAACGCGAACAAGTGAGTCTGGTTGTAGGATGCGTGTTCGGATATAAAACAATCATAAGGAAGATGTAGAATCTCCTCGATTGTCTTGAAAAAAGAGAGGTTATAATTATAGAATGCAAAAGCAATTATACATATTATTGTTTTTCTTGCTGCTGACGGCAGGATGCACACAGGAACCTGACTGGAGTTACGAAAACACTCCTCGCGGGAATGTGGAAGCACTATGGGATATAATCGACAAAAGATACTGCTTTGTAGAAGAAAAAAGTGTGGACTGGGAAAATCTTCGTGACGTATATCTCGACCGTGCTGATACCGTTTCTGACGAATGGAGTCTGTTCGACCTGATGGCAGAGATGCTCGACCATCTGCAAGACGGACACGTGAATCTCTACAGCGACTTTAACGTTTCGCGTTGTCGCGGGTGGTATGAGAGTTATCCGGAGATATACGACGAAGCGATGGTGTACGGCGACAAATATCTGACCAAAGACTACAAGATAGCAGGCGGATTGCAATACAACATTATAGACGAAGGACGAATAGGATTGATTCGTTATCCTTCGTTTTCTTCCGGATTCGGAGTGATGAACATGTTGTATGTGCTTCAATACTTCAAAGACTGCCGAGGAATAGTGCTGGATGTACGGCACAACGGAGGCGGAAGTCTGGAATATGCGAAAGACCTGGCATCGACCTTCTTCAAAGAACCTCGTCAGGTGGGTTGGTGGAATCACAAGACAGGTGAAGGACACTACGACCTCTCGGAGATGGAGAAGATGAGTGTGGACACCACCAAATATGCGCAAGTGAGATGGTTGCGCCCTGTGGTAGTGATATGCGACAGGAGGAGTTATTCGGCAACCAACTTCTTTGTGAATGCCATGCGTCATGCCGACAACTGCGTGATCATTGGTCAGCGAACCGGTGGAGGAGGAGGAATGCCGCTTAGTTATGAACTGCCATGCGGATGGATGGTGAGATTCTCTTCAGTGAAGATGTATGATATCGACAAAGAGTCGATAGAAGACGGCGTGATGCCTGATGGTGAGATAAAAACCAAAGGAGTAGGAAAAGATCAGGCAATAGATACAGCAGTGAAAATAATCAACGATGCTTATGATAAAAGTAAGTGATATAGAGAAGAGTTTTGGCAATCTGCAGGTGCTCAAGGGAGTGAGTCTGGAGGTCAGGAAAGGCGAGATACTGAGTATCATCGGCAAGAGCGGCGCAGGCAAAACCACACTTTTGCAGATAATGGGCACACTTCTGACTCCCGACAAAGGCAAGGTGGAAATAGAAGGAACGGATGTGTTCAGTATGAGTCAGAAAGAACTGGCAGAGTTCAGAAACCGCCATATAGGATTTATCTTCCAGTTTCATCAGTTGCTTCCCGAGTTTACTGCCGTCGAAAATGTGATGATGCCTGCATTGATAGCGGGAGAAGACTACAAGAAAGCGCAAGAGCGTGCATTGGATTTGCTGAAAGATCTGGGACTGGAAGAACGCACAGAACATAAACCGGCCGAACTTTCCGGAGGTGAGAAGCAACGTGTGGCAGCTGCGAGAGCTATGATGATGAAGCCTTCGGTGATCCTGGCAGACGAGCCGTCAGGCAGTCTGGACACTCAAAACAAAGAGGATCTGCACCGTCTGCTGATGGAGATGCGCGAGCGCTACGGACAGACGATAGTGATAGTGACTCACGACAACGAAACGGCAAAGATAGCAGACAGAGTGGTGGAGATGAAAGACGGTAGGACTTTTCCTACTGAAAAGTAGCGAATAGAAAATAGCAAAAAGTGAAAAAAGGTTATATAATATTGTTTCTGTTGATGTTGCTTGCCGGATGCAAGGAAGAGAGTAGGTATTTTCCGAAGGATTTGCAACCGGCAGAAATGAGTATTGCCAGATTTGACAGTGCTTTGCTGAGTTTGGATATAGAGAAAGAACCGGCAGAAGAGACGATAATCAGACTTTATGATGAATTCCCAGATTTCATGCAGGTTTATTGTGAGCAGATATTGGGAATAGATGCGGAAGATACGGCATTTTTAGTGGAAGCATTGCCTAAATATCTGAGTGATACGATCTACGGATTTGTTGCCACCAACGAGAAGGTAAAACAGACATTCGGCGACATAAGCGATATAAAAAAAGAGATGGGAATGGCATTCGCCAGACTGCGTTATCTGTATCCTGAGATGGAAATGCCTGAAATAACCTTTTTCGTAAGCGGATTCAATGCGTCGCTTTTCTTTTGGGGAGAGATGCCGATGAGAATGGCAGTGGGAGTGGACATGTATCTGGGAACGGATTGGGAGTATTACAACCGCGTGGTGTGGAACTATCAGAAGCAGACTATGCGCAAAGAGTGTATCCCCGGCGATGTGGTGTCTGCCTATCTCTTCAGAACAATACCTTTTACAAGTGAGAAAAGCCGTTTGTTGGAGAACATGATCTACCGAGGCAAAGTGATGTATCTGCTCTCGCTTTTGCTACCCGACGAACCCAGCTACGAAATAATGGGATATACGAAAGAGCAATGGAACTGGGCGGAGAAAAACGAAAAGGCAGTATGGCAGATGATGGTGGAGAAACGTGATATTTGGAAGACAGAAAGTCCGGTGCTCACTTCGTATTTGAACGACGGTCCGTTTACGACAGAAATAAGTCAGGAGGCTCCTCCGCGTCTAGGAACATATATAGGATGGAAGATAGCGGAGAGCTATATGAAGAGAAACGAGAGTGTGAGTCTGCAGGAATTGATGGAAGAAGGAGATGCACAAAAGATACTGGAAGAGTCGTGGTACAAACCCTAACGATTTTGTCGTAACGAAGAGTGGACTGCGCGCAAGGATTCGCATGAAGGTTAGGAGTGACGCTTTGTGCAGTGAAGAATAAGCCTTATTGGCACTAGAGAGTGCTTATAAGGCATATTTTTTTGAACTTTGCCGAACAAAAGATGAAAATTACATATGTAATTTGCATATTTGAGATTTTTGCTGTAATTTTGCAATGTGAAAAAATAGGGATTTTCATAAAAAACAAACAAAAATATAAATCATTATGGTAAGTTACAAAGATTTAGGTCTTGTGAACACCCGTGAGATGTTCAAGAAGGCAATCAACGGTGGATACGCTATCCCCGCTTTCAATTTCAACAACATGGAGCAACTGCAAGCCATCATCAAGGCAAGTGCAGAAACCAAATCGCCGGTTATTCTTCAGGTATCGAAGGGTGCCCGCAATTATGCTAACCAGACATTGCTTCGCTACATGGCACAAGGTGCAGTGGAGTATGCAAAAGAACTCGGTTGGGAGAATCCTCAGATCTGTTTGCATTTGGATCACGGCGACAGTTTCGAACTCTGCAAGAGTTGCGTTGACTTCGGTTTTTCAAGTGTAATGATCGATGCCAGTTCGCTTCCTTATGAAGAGAACATCGCTCTTACAAAGAAAGTGGTGGAATATGCTCATCAGTATGACGTAACCGTAGAGGCAGAACTCGGTGTGTTGGCCGGAGTTGAGGATGAAGTACAGGCAGAAGAGAGCCATTATACCAAACCTGAGGAGGTGATAGATTTTGCTACCCGCACAGGTTGCGACTCTCTTGCTATCTCTATCGGAACCAGCCATGGTGCATACAAGTTCAAACCCGAGCAGTGCACCCGTGACCCGAAGACCGGTCGTCTGGTTCCTCCACCATTGGCATTCGACGTTTTGGATGCTATCATGGAGAAACTTCCCGGTTTCCCAATCGTACTTCACGGATCGAGCAGTGTTCCACAAGAGTATGTTGACATGATCAACCAGTATGGTGGCAAGTTGCCTGATGCAGTAGGTATACCGGAAGAGCAACTTCGCAAAGCAGCTGCATCTGCAGTATGCAAGATCAATATCGACAGTGACTCCCGTCTTGCTTTCACCGCAGCAGTGCGTAAGGTATTCTGGGAGAAACCCGGAGAATTCGACCCGCGCAAATACTGCGGTCCTGCTCGCGACTTGATGACCGAACTCTACAAGCACAAAATTATCAATGTGCTTGGCAGCGACGGCAAAGCCTAATTGAACAAACAAAAAGGACCTCCCTCGCGCAGGGAGGTTCTTTGTAGTTTTTTTATGTTGAAACGACTTTTGATATTGTTGCTTCCTGCAGTCGTATGCATGCAGGTATCTGCCCAATCGGCAGACGCTTCGGTATGGCCTTCTGCCAAGCATGAAGTAAGGATAGGTTGGGGTGATATGATGTTCGAGTCAGTAGCATTTGCCGACAGTCCGAATCATGGTTGGGCAAACCCCGAAAAGTTGCCTAACAACTATGTTGTGACTGAGCAATGCTATCATCGCTATACCGGTCATATCTTCGCCGACTATCACTATAATGTGCTCAAATGGTTGGCAGTGGGAGGTCAAATAGACTTCGAAGGTATCTTCTGGAAGGAGATTAACTATTCGAAATACCATTATCAGGTGGGTGATGTAACGGATATAAAAAACTACAACATAGTGCTGATGCCTACGGTGAGGTTCACGTATTTTCACAGTCAGTGGGTAAACCTGTATTCCGGTTTGGGATTGGGAATGAACATAGCGTGTGACAACTCCGGAAAGACAGAAGCTGCAATAGCTTTCAACCTGAATCTTTTCTCAGTATGTGCAGGCAACGAACACTGGTTCGGTGCTGTAGAGTTCGGACTTTTGAACTCACTAAAGAATACAAACAACATCTATATGGTAGGTTCGAGGATTCTATCCGCCTCCATAGGATACAGATTTTGACAGATGAAACGACTTTTGTTATATCTTATACCTCTGTTGCTGCTGGCAGGATGTCGTCAGCCGGAGATAGAGTATGTTGATTTCGAGACATTTACTCCTTTCAGCATAACCTATAGTCGTGTGTTTATGGAAGACGGTAGTCTGAATCCGGAAATCCGTATGTTCGACGACGGAAATATTCTCCGCGACTCTATTTCCGGAGACCCCGGCAAGCGCAGAATAGCTTCTACATCGGTAGCAGACTTGTTCCGCAATCTGCTTGGCGCAAACACCACCAACTCTCTGGTTCAGGTGGCAGGAACATACATGGGGCACGATATTGACGGTTCTCCTCTTCTTCAATCAGGAAAAATCATCATGCCGAGAAGCGGCAAGATAAAAAATATCATTATCGTAAGTCATTACACGATAGGTGCCAACTACGAATGTCCTTCGGAGACTTTCCCTGTGGAAGCAATGCTGGCAAGCAAAGGTTATGCCATGATCTTTGCCGACTATATAGGATTCGGCATTACCCAAGACCGTGTTCATCCTTATCTGCATGCGCCAAGTACGGCAAGAAGTGTGGTTGATATGGCAATGGCTTCGATAGCATACATCAAGGCGATGGGTAGAGAAGTGGAGGACGAAAAAGTGATTCTGCTGGGTTACTCGCAGGGAGGCGCTACCACGTTGGCAGTGATGAATCTGCTTCAAAAGGAATACAGCGAAAAGATAAAAATCAAACGTGTGTATGCAGGCGCAGGACCCTACGACCTGACTGCTACTTACGACTTCTCGATGTCGAACGACCAAACTGGTATTCCGTGTGCCATCCCGATGATAGTGCAAGGAATAAGCGAAGGGGAGAAGTTGAACCTTAAGATGGCGGATTTCTTCCAACCCAAACTGTTGGACAACTATCACATGTGGATAAACTCCAAACTGTTCACCGTGCATGAGATCAACGAGTTGATAGATGTGACCCGCCTGAGCGAGATTATGACCGCGGAAGGATGCAACAAGAAGAGCACACAGACGGCTCGACTCTACAACGCCTTGATGCGTAATTCTGTACTTCGCTTCAGTCCGAAAGCTCCAATGTATCTGTTCCACAGTCGTGAGGATGATACCGTTCCGTTTATCAACTCGGAAAAGGCAACCGAGAAATTCAAGGGCAAGGATGTGAGGTATAATTTCGGTTTTTACGGTAACCACATGAGCGGATTTCTGAAGTTCATAGGGGCAGTTAGTAATGAATTAGACTCTCAAGCATTATGAAAAAATTAGTGTTCCCCATATTGTTGGCAATGGTGTTGGCAGGTTGCAACCAGGCTTATCTGAATCCATCCGAGATAAGTATAACAATCGACACTATCCGTGCTTCTCAGGTGCAGATTACGTTTAAACCTGATATAGAAGATGCATACTATCTGCTGGGAATGATAACCAAATCGGATTTGAAAGAAATGACGATCGAATATATGGTTCAAGGAGCTTTGGATTTTATGTCTCGTTCGTACGACCAGATGCTGGAAGCCGGCAATATGTATGCATCGTTTGAAGAAACATTTCTTTATCAAGGGAAACTGAAAAAGGGTTTCTATTATCTGGAATCGAATACCGAATACGTTATTTTTGCAGTTCAAGTGAATCCTGTTGACAGGAAGATAATGGGTGATATTGTTTCGAAGGAATGCAAGACTCCTTATCTTGAAGGTTCGGATATGACTTTTTCCATTTGGACCGACAACGACACTATCACCATCTCTCCGTCGAACAATGAAGACACGTATTACTTCAACTATATATCGCTGGATGAGATAGAAGAAAATTATGAGGGTGATGCAACTTCTTATCTGTATGAGACGATAAACATGCTTGAGGAATACGGTTTCATGGAGTATTGTATGTTGAATGGATATCAAAAGATAATACTCTCAGAGGACAAATCGATGCGCAACGGAGAAGATTATGTATTCTTCCTGATGGGTTACAACGGCGAGATAACAACAACGATAGAAACAGCGATGTTTACGTATTTTGACAACAGAATACAGCAATTCTACATCACTACGTATAATGAGAATGATAATGTCACTAATCATATAGTGCGCAGGTAGATTAAAACGAGCAAAAAATTGTTCAATCCAAAAATTTTCACTACTTTTGCAGAAATATAATATGAGGAATTCTATCCCGACATATTTAACAAGAAAAGATAACGTTATCTGGACTGTATGCGGAACAGCATTTTTTGCTGAGCTGTTTATCCTCATATACCAACCTTTCGGCTCGGGCAGTTGGACCGATCATCCGTTTGTGTACATAGGTCTGGCAACTGCCGTAGTGCTGGTTGCGATGGGAATCATTGCTATCAGCCGTACGATAATGTATAAGTATGCCAAACACCATCCGGTGTTGTATTGGCATTATGTGATATGGATAATATCCGAGGTGATAGCGATGAGCATCGTTTATTCGCTTGCCGCTGTAATCATAAAGAACGACTATGCCAACTATTTCGACTTCTTCAAAGAGGCCTTGCTGTATACTGTTTTTGTTCTGTTTATCCCTTACGCCATTTGTATGATGGTATTCGCACTTATCGACAAGGATGCGCAGATCAACACCCTGAAAGCAGAGTTGGCAGCTTTGCAAGGAATACCCGGTCTGGAAGAAGACGAAGATCATCCGCAAGTGCCCGTAACATACAATTTCAAAGACGAGAGAGGAGAGCTGAAGTTGTCGGTTCAGGCATCGTCGGTATATTTCGTAGAGTCGTCGGACAACTATGTGATCATATACTATCAGAACGGAAACAGGTTGCCTCACTACGTGCTTCGCAATACGCTGAAGAATATTGACGATGAGTTCGGTCAGTCTGGTCTTGTGCGTTGTCATCGATCGTATATGGTGAACTTCTCTGCCATAAAAGTGCTGAGCAAAACCGACGACGGACTGATGATAGATTTCGGAACCGACAAACTGCCGAAGATACCTGTTTCGAAGACCTACAGTGCCCGCTTCCTGGAGAAATTCAAATAAAGAAAAACACTAACTTAAAACACTTAAAATAATGAAAAAGCAAATCTTCGTAATGGCTTTCGCAGCCATGGGTGCAACACTCTGTGCACAAAATGTTACTCCGATCAACGTAAACATTGTTGATTTCAATCTGGATACCATGCGTTATTATGCAGGTACAGATGATCAGTATGTGATCGATCTGGAGACAGTAAACAAACAAGTGAAGGCTGACAAAGAGTCCATCAAGTTGGCAAACAAGACAGCAAAGAGCGAGCGCGATTATTACAAGGCTCAGACCAAGATCAACAAGCAGCGTACAAAACAGCTCTCTGCTCAAGAGAAAGTTTACAAGAGCCAGGCAAAAGCCGACAAGAAAGAGCAGAAAGAGATAGAGAAACAGCGCAAAGCTCTCTTGAAGGATGCCGCTCTCGACCAGCAGTCGCTCGCACAGACCAATGCCAGTCTGGAGCAGCGTGAGGCCAAACTGCGTGACAACGAGCATGAGCGCGACATGCACATGCGCGACATCAAGCGCGACCGCGAGATCCTGAAGGACGACATGATTGCTCTCTCTTCCTACGAACTTGATCTGAAAGACAAAGAGGCAAAACTGAAAAACCTGGATGAGACCAACAAACTGCAGGCCAAGATGTTGAGCAACGAGATCAAGACCACCAAGGCAAAAATCAAAAACAACGCCAAGATGGCCAAACTTCAGGCAGACCAGAAGTAATCATTGAGCAACCCGCAAAACCTGACAAAATGCTTGTTGTAAATCTTTCTGCAAACAACTCGCTGCTTAACTCTTTTATGAAAGAGCTTCGCAGCAAACAGATTCAGCAGGATTCGCTTCGATTCAGAAGGAATATAGAGCGTGTAGGCGAAATAATGGCATATGAGATGTCCAGAACTTTCGACTACATTCCCGAAAAGGTGGAAACTCCTTTGGATACGGCAGTAGTTCAGACTCCTGACGAGAAGGTGGTGATAGCAACCATACTTCGCGCAGGTCTGCCGTTCCATCAGGGATTCCTCAGCTATCTGGATCATGCTGAGAACGCTTTTGTGAGTGCTTACAGACAGTACACTTCCGAGACAGAGTTTTTCATTCATACGGAATATATTGCATCTCCTTCGCTTGCAGGCAAGACATTGATAATCTGCGACCCAATGTTGGCAACAGGTAGTTCGATGGAAGTGGCATATCGTGCCCTTCTGGAGAAAGGAACACCGAAGAAAGTATATATGGCTTCCGTTCTGGCAACTCCTCAGGCAATAGAATTCCTGCAGAAGACTCTGCCGGAAAATGTGGTGCTTTATACTGCCTCTATCGACCCCGTGCTCAATCCGCACAAGTATATAGTTCCCGGTTTGGGTGACGCAGGCGATTTGGCATACGGAGAAAAACTCTAACTTACCATTAATTTTTGAAATTTAACATTAATCACTCTATATAATATGAAAACACTGCTAAAATATTTGGGTGCCATTCTGGTAATCATAGGTGTGATTTGCTTGGTGGTATATTATTTCTGGGTACCATCCAACGCATTGCTTGCTACCAGCCTTGTACTTGAATTGGTAGGTATTCTTGCCTACATTATCATCAACCGTTACGTAGCGGACTAACTTTTGTACAATGTTGGAATGCGGATGTCGAACCAGACAGGAGCATTCCAACACCCATATTGTAATCTCATTAGGCGCTCAGTGAGCGTCTGTTTCAGCGTAAAAGCGAATGAAAGACGAAAACGAAGAAATCTTAGGTTCAGAAGAGGTTCAGGAAGAAGTTTCCGGTGAGGATGTAGCAGAAGCGGTAGATGCAGAGAGCGTGGACGACACACTCTCGCCTGACGTATCGGAGCAACCGCATGCACGTGCAACCTTCAACGATTCCATCAAGTATCACCTGACAGGCATGTATCAAGACTGGTTTCTTGATTATGCTTCATATGTCATACTTGAACGTGCCGTGCCCGATATATACGACGGTCTGAAACCCGTGCAACGACGCATACTGCATGCCATGAAAACCGTGGATGACGGCAGGTTCAACAAAGTGGCGAACATTGTAGGTCAGACCATGCAATATCACCCTCACGGCGATGCCAGCATCGGCGATGCTCTGGTTCAACTCGGACAGAAAGATCTGCTTATCGACTGCCAGGGAAACTGGGGAAACATACTTACCGGTGACGGTGCTGCAGCTCCACGTTATATCGAGGCACGCTTGAGCAAGTTTGCTCTGGAGACCGTCTTCAATCCGAAGACCACCCACTGGATGCTCTCTTACGACGGAAGGAAGAAAGAACCTATCAACCTGCCGGTCAAGTTTCCGCTCTTGTTGGCACAAGGTGTGGAGGGTATTGCCGTAGGTCTCAACTCCAAGATTCTTCCGCACAACTTCAATGAACTGTGCGATGCTTCGTTGGCTTATCTTCGCGGCGAAGAGTTCCAGCTTTTCCCCGATTTCCCCACAGGAGGAAGCATCGACGTGAGCCGCTACAACGACGGTGAACGCGGTGGAATGGTGAAGGTAAGAAGCAAGATCACCAAGTCGGCCGACAACAAGACTCTTATCATCACCGAGATACCTTTCGGCACTACTTCTACAAGCATCATAGAGACTATTCTTCGTGCCAACCAGAAAGGCAAAATCAAAATCCGCAAGGTGGACGACAATACCGCTGCAGAAGCGGAGATTGTGGTTCAGCTGCAACCCGGTTCGTCGTCCGACAAGACTATCGATGCTCTATATGCGTTTACCGACTGCGAAGTAAGTATCTCTCCCAACTGCTGCGTTATTCAGGACAAGAAACCAATCTTCACCAATGTAAGCAATCTGCTTCGCATGTCGACCGATCATACGCGCGACTTGCTTCGTTGGGAACTGGAGATACAGAAAAACGAACTCGAAGAGCAGTATTTCTATGTTTCTCTCGAGAAGATCTTCATAGAGAAGCGAATCTATAAGGAGAAAGAGTTCGAAGATTCCACCTCTCCGGAGAAAGCCATTGCCTTTATCCGCAAGGCAATAGAGCCGTATGTTCAGAAGCTTATCCGTCCGGTAACCGACGAAGACTTGCGCAAACTGCTTGAGATAAAGATGATGCGAATCACCAAGTTCGACTCCAAGAAAGCGAACGATCAGCTCAAGGCTTTGGACGAGAAGATCAAAGAGGTGAAGTATAACCTGAGTCACCTGACCGATTATACCATCACCTGGTTTGAGAATCTGAAGCAGAAATACGGCGACCGCTATCCTCGTCATACCGAAGTACGCAACTTCGCTTCCATCAATGTCAAGACGGTGGTTGAGGCCAATCAGAAGATGTATATCAACTCTGCAGAGGGCTTCATAGGAACGTCTTTGAAGAAGGACACCTATCTCTTCGATTGCTCCGATCTGGACGATATCATCATCTTCTACCGCGATGGCAAATACAAGATCATCAAGGTTCAGGAAAAAGCTTTCGTCGGACCCAATATTCTGCATATAGCCGTTTTCAAGAAGAACGACGAGCGCACTATCTACAATGTGGTTTATCGCGAAGGCAAGAGCGGACCTTATTATATGAAGCGTTTTGCGGCTACGGGTCTTGCTCGCGACAAGGAATACGATCTTACTACAGGCAAACCGGGTAGCAGAGTGATATATTTCACTGCCAACCCGAACGGAGAGGCGGAGGTGATTCGCGTGCAACTCGATCCGGCATTGAAACTCAAGCATATGGAAGTGCTCAAAGACTTGTCGGAATTGGCAGTGAAGGGACGTGCCAGTCGAGGCAATCTGCTTACCAAGTTCAAGGTGAAGAGTATCACGCTGAAGCAGAAAGGCGGAAGTACGCTTGGAGGCAGAAAAGTGTGGTTCGACCCGGATGTACTGCGTCTGAACTACGACGGTATGGGTCAGTATCTTGGCGAATTCCAGAGCGAAGACAAGATTCTGGTCATTGCCCAAAACGGCGACTATTTCACCACTTCGTTTGAACTCACCGCACATTTCGAGAACAACATCTACAAGATTGAGAAATACGATCCCGAGAAAGTATGGTCGCTCGTGCTGTGGGATGCCGATCAGGGTTACTGGTATGCAAAGCGCTTCTTGATGAATGCCGGTATCAAACCTCAGAATTTCATAGGTGACAATCCTCAGTCGCGTATGCTTTTGCTTAACGACAGAGGTGATGATGCTATTTTCCTGATTCATTTTGAAGATGAAGCAAGAGAGGATCTGACGGTAGCGATGCGTGATTTCATAGCAGTGAAAGGAGCTACTGCTCGCGGCAAACGTCTGACCAATCATGCGATTGCTTCTATCGAAGATATCACTCCCATTCCGGAACCCGAACCGGAACCGGAGCCCGAATCTGAACCTGAAGCAGAACCAGAGGTGGATATTCCTGCAGAACCCGAACCAGAACCCGAACCGTCTGAACCCTCTGAACGTCCTGAACCGCCTAAGCGTCCTAAGCGTTCCAAACGGCCTGCGCAGCCAGAACCCTCTCCCCTTGGGGGAGAGTCGGAGAGAGGTGCTGATGACATCCCTATGACCATCAATGCCGACATCCCTGAAGATTCTCTTCCCGTAGAGGAAAAAGACGACCAACTATCGTTATTCTAAATGCAAATGCTTCACAGACATATATTTTTTGTTTTTGAAGCGATTATTATCTCGCTCATCTGCTCTTGCAGCATGACAGCGAAAAAAGATGCTCTCCGCACGGTAGCCGAAGCAGACAGTCTTGACCATGCAGGAGTACTTTTTTCCGATACACTTCGGTTGCAAGAAGCTGCAGATGCATTCTATTCATTTTTGAATAGAACGGAAAAAGCCAAAGCCTTGTATTATCTTGGTCGCAACTATAGCGTAAAAAATGAAGATGCCACAGCTGTTGATTATTATATTGCTGCTGACCGACTGAAACCCAAAGATGCTCAACTGCGAGGCAGACTTAATGGCAATATGGCATACATTTGTAAGCAGCAAAACAAAGATAGTCTTGCACTTATAATGTATAATAGAACAATTCCTTTCTATGAGTCTGCAAACGATACGCTGCGTCTTCTTTCTATTGCTTTGGATGCAAGTTTGGCGTATTGTAATGTGAATGATTTTCAGGCAGCTGACAGTGTTTGGAATAAAATCATTTCTACCAATCTCAATACTTATCATCATTCTCGAGCAATGGGGATAAGGGCTTACTACTATAATAGCTTTTGTAAGTACGATTCAGCATTGTATTATCTTAATAAAGTGGAATCACCTCAAGCTTTAAGTCTTGATTTTTATAATGCACAGCGTGCTATTGCATTGTTTTATACCGAAAAACCGGATTCTGCAGTGTGGTATGCAAACAATATTCTTGAATATAATTCTTCTTACAGAAATAAAATAATAGCATATAATGTTTTAAGAGAGAAAGCTTATATAGACAAGGACATAGCAACTGCTCAGAAGATGCATGACTTTGTTGAAGAGATGCAAAACCATATAGATATAGAAAATGAAACAAGAATACGAGCCATTGCAAAAATCGAAGATTATCTCCTTCATCCCCGAACACCTCTCACCCTTGCTGACAAACTACTGATAGCATTAGCGGCTTTTCTGTTAGTTTTGTTTTCTATCATTGTCTTTTTTGTTAAGAAAAAATCCAGAAAAACTATCCGGGATCATGAGAATTCTCTGATGGAAAGAGAAAATCGTGTTGCTCAACATACTCAAAAAGAGCAATTGCAGATAGCCGAAAGAAAGCAAATATTAGAGAATAATATAGCAAAAGTGCGAAAGAGTTTGTCTGCAAAATCTTTTGCACAAGGAAAAGAAGCTGCTTTGTTTCAAGAAATAAATGCTAAATTCTTCCAACTCATAGATAAACTGGAGTCAAAACGTATCTTTAGTGTGGTTGAACTCAAGTTTTTAATAGTGGTATTGTTGGATTACGATTATAGCACTATTTCCGAATATATGAATTGTGCCAGAAACGGTATAAGCAAAACCAAGAAGCGAATCGCCGCAAAATTAGGCACAACAGGTGCAAAACTTCACGATACTCTAATAGAACTTTCCATCAAATAGACGATTAGAAAGTGAGACCTGTCTTTTGAAGATACATGCGGAAAAATATATCATCAACATAGTATTGCTTGTCGAGCAGTACAACCAAGTCCACTTCAAGCAGTTTTTTAATGGCATTCTGCACGGATGATGCAGAAGTGAGTCGATGTTTGCGAATAAATGCACCACTCATTATTTTCTCTACATGCCCTTCTTTTGCTATTGCAAATAATAGTGATTGTTGATGTTCAGGTAGGTGTGACAGAATGCGTTCGTAGCGAGGACGCTCACTTTCTATAATATCATCTACAACCTTCCCGAGGATTTCTCGTGACATTTGTTCTCCAGAAGATAGGTTGGCAAACAGCTCATGAAATATCTTTTGAAGTGTATAGGTGTTCCCCTCAGAGAGTGCATAAACGAAATGCCCTATTTCATCATCCCAGAGTTTATCATACTTCTCAAACCAGTTTTTTGCAAAATCAAGATATTTGTCCTCTGCTATAGGCGCAAGTTCCATATAACCTGTACTTTTGTAGAATGGACGATTTTTTGAAGAAAACATCTCATAAATCATGTGGCGCTCACTTCCTGAAAAGATAAAATGAGCATTGCTCATGTTTTGGATGTAACTTCTCAATAGTGCTTCTACGTTTTTTTCTTTATAGTTGGATATCTGCTGAAACTCATCAAAGCAGACGATGCATGGTTTGTCGGCTTTCTCCAAATACTGGAAAATGCTTTCGAAAGTGTATTCCGCTGTTGCCGATTCACCCAGTGACAACCCAAAAGAAGGTGCTCCCGTTATAGGATTAAATGTAAAAGTGGCGGTTAGAGAACGTACTGCACGCAGAAAATCGCTGGCGATGCGCTCACTCTTGCTTTGAAGTGTTTCAAACACACATTTGCCAAAGGCAAACGCAAAATCACGAAGTGAAGAAGTGTGAAGAATATCTATATAAAAACAATAGTATTCTTGCAACAGTTCTTGTTGATAGCAATGTTTAATCAACTTCGATTTACCCATTCTTCTCGAAGAAACCAGACATAGATTCTCACCACCACTGATAGTTGATATCAGTCGTTGGGTTTCCAGTTCGCGATCGCAGAAATATTCGTTTGGAATATCTCTTATCAAAACAAAAGGATTTTTTGGAGTCATAATAGTATGTTTTTTTTAGGCGTTTTCAGGTCATCTTGTTTATTCAACGTGCAAAATTACAACTAATTATCCAATTATGCAAATTCAATTACCAAAAATCAATAATTAAATTCTGGTAATGACAATAATTCCCATCTATATACGTGTTTATTATATTTCTCCCGCAGATTACGCAGATTGCGCTAATTCTTCTTAACCCCGCAAGGGGATAAGCACATTTATGATCGTTCCCCGAAGGGGATAAGAATATTTATGATTAATTTGTGGACATTTATGTTCTTTTTCACATCCGCATGGCAAATGTGTAATGTGTAATCTGTAATGTGTGATTTTTTACCCTTCCCCACACTCGCCTAAGGCCACAGGTTCTTTCGCGTTAATTCTTTGTTCACTTCGTTCTCACGATCGGCAAAGCCGTGCGCGTTCCTATCAAAAGTCTCCTCCTCTCCTTAAAATCACGTATGTGTTTGATATACAGCGAGTTACGCACGGGGGGGGGGATTTTTGTTGTATTTTTTTCAAATTGTGTCATCTTAAATTGCCACACACCCAAACAGCGAACTATCTCATTATCAGGCACTTAACGAAGTGCAATTGCCACACGAAAAATTCGTCTTATATGAATTATTCGTTATACCTTTGCATTGTCAAATACAATCGCTGCAACATATAAGGTTGCAGGAGTATTGACATATAATTAACTTACAAACCAACAATAATGAAAATTAGAACTTTTTTCTTTTGTGTTTGCATGATATGTGCATGCACAATGTAGGCAAGCGTCCCACAAGAAATTGAGTTAAGTGAACCCATGCATCCGCTTGGAGGTCCAGACATCGAAAAAGGTTCTCTTCCTCCGTGTCAAATGTGTTTCACTGCTACCATCACTGACGACATTCTCAATGTCTGGAACGAGTCGGATGAGATTGTCAATGTGGTTGTTACTGATTTGACTACTTTTGAAGTAATCATTAGTACTCAAATCGTTGATGAGATGGAAGAGCAACTG